>Ga0180223_1000411_pt1 | contig 57005 bp, 70 predicted proteins | sample eDN5th30CKraftOP_FD_151337 | JGI IMG/M metagenome (GOLD analysis project Ga0180223, IMG submission 151337) | Enriched Organic Plus compost microbial communities from Emeryville, California, USA - eDNA 5th pass 30_C Kraft OP (version 2) (version 2) ... | reverse complement strand
GCCCCCGAAAAATGCTGCCTCATCATGCCATACGCTGCATAGGTTCAGGTCGACATTTCGCTGGTGGAGTTCGCAAGTCATCGGTTCGGTATCAGCGAGAATACCGAGGCTTTCCCCATCATCGAAAAACCGATGCCGACACAATGGCGGTCATCGATCCATTCATGAATTGAGAGAGGATGCTGAAATGGACATTGAGACGTTGTCACCGACTGCGGGAAAGCCGCGTGCGCCGGTTCCGGAATATGTGCCGGACGCGCTTGTGCGCGAGGTCGACGCCTATGCTCTCGATGGCATCGAAGAAGGGGTGCAGGAGGCGTGGAAGCGCGTGCAGCAACCGGATACGCCTCCGCTGATCTGGACTCCTTTGACGGGTGGTCACTGGATTGCGACCCGCGGCGCGGTGATCGATGAGGTCTATCGCAACCCCGATCGGTTCTCGAGCCGAGTCATCTGGGTGCCGCGCGAAGCGGGCGAAGCCTATGACATGGTCCCCACCAAGCTGGATCCGCCGGAACATACGCCGTACCGCAAGGCGATCGACAAAGCGCTTAACCTGGGCGAGATCAGAAAGATCGAGGATGATATCCGCGCCATCGCGATCGAACTGATAGAGGAGCTTGCGCCTCGCGGGCAATGCGATTTCGCGAAAGACTTTGCCGGAATTTTTCCCGTAAAGGTTTTCCTCGCGCTTGCGGGCCTCCCGATTGAGGACGCGGCGAAACTCGCCCCCTTGGCGAACGAAATGACGCGGCCTTCCGGCAATACTCCGGAAGAACAGGGCCGGTCGCTCGATGCCGCCAACAAGGGCTTCTTCGCTTATGCCATCCCCATCATCGAGCAGCGGCGTGGCGGTTCAGGCACCGATCTCATCACCCGGATGGTGAACAGCGAAATCAACGGCCAGCCGATGCCGGAAGACAAGGCACTCGGTCTGGTATCGCTGTTGTTGCTGGCCGGGTTGGACACCGTGGTCAATTTCCTCAGCTTCATGATGATCTACCTGGCGCGGCATCCTGAAACCGTGGAGGAACTGAAATCCGATCCCATGAAGCTCCAGCGTGGTGCGGAGGAATTGTTCCGCCGTTTCGCCGTCGTATCCGATGCCCGTTATGTGACGCACGATATGGAGTTCTTCGGAACGCAGCTCAGGGAGGGAGACCTGATCTTCCTGCCTACGGCGTTGCATGGTCTTGACGACACGATTCATGAGTGTCCGATGAAGGTCGACTTCTCGCGCCGCAACCTGTCGCATTCGACATTCGCGCAAGGGCCGCACCGTTGCGCGGGCATGCACCTCGCACGCATGGAAGTGATTGTCATGCTGCAGGAATGGCTCGCACGGATTCCACACTTTTCCCTGAAGGAGGGGTCGAAACAGATATATCATTCCGGCATTGTCGCTGCCGTCGAAAATGTCCCGCTGGTGTGGGAAAGCAAATCCCCGGCATGACCTTCGAAACAGATGCCGCCGCCTTCCGTCGGATAATGGGTCATTATCCGACGGGTATTTGCGCCATTACCGGCATGCACCCTGACGGGAAGCCGGTTGCCATGATCGTCGGCTCCTTCACATCGGTTTCACTAGACCCACCGCTCGTGGCTTTCTTTCCGGACAAGGCTTCGTCGAGTTGGCCAAAGATCAGGGCTTGCGACGGCTTCTGCGTCAATGTGCTCGCCGATGATCAGGAGGAGCTTTGCCGTGTGCTTGCATCGAAGAATCCCGACAAGTTCGACGGCGTGACACACGATCTGTCGCCACGCGGCGCACCCATTATCGAAGGCGCTCTTGCGTGGATCGATTGCTCATTCCATGCGATCCACGAAGCTGGCGATCACTACATCACTCTGGGAAAGGTTCACGCGCTCGACATTCATCATCCCGGAGCCCCATTGCTATTTCACAAAGGGACTTATGGAACCGTCACACCGTTGTCCCGGCCGTGATAAGTGGGCGGGTAGCGCTCCCACCCTCAGCGGGGCTTATCTGCTCAGGATTGCCTTCCCACAAAGCCATACAGGACCAAATCCGCCGCTTGTTCGGCGATCTGCGCCGGCCCCAGTTTCCCGGGCCTATACCAGGATGGAGAGGAGTCCAGCATCGCGATAAGGAATTTGCGCACCACCGTGGCATCGAGCGAGGTGTTTACGCCCCCGGCAGCCTGGGCAGCGATGATAAGATCCCGCCAGTAATTGTCGAAGCTCGAGTAGGCCGCCAGGACCCGTCCCTTCATTTCAGCGGGGAGATCGTCAAATACGCGCGCCACGGCAGAGGAATAACTGTCCCCCGTCAACAGGAAGTTGATGTGCGCCTCGATCGCGGCGCGAAGCCGAACCAGAGGCAGCGCATCGGCGCCCAATACCTCGACCTTTGTAACGATATGACGGCTGTTCCGGTAGATTCCCTCCATCATCACTTCCTCAACCAAATGATCTTTTGATGGGAAATGATGATAAATGCTGGGCGCCAGCATCCCTGCCATACGGGCAATATCACTGAGCTTTGCGCCAGCCAGCCCCTTTTTGCAGAGAGCCGCTGCGGCCGAATCCAGAATGCGCGTTCGGCCATTTTCTATTTGTGCCATATGTGCCCTTTAGCCGGGAATGATTGAAAAGCCAGCATCTCTCTGGCCGATTTCTTCATCCGGCAAAAGGCGTGTTCGGTACTCCGCGCGCGGGTGGATCGAGTATCTCGAACAGGCCGCCTGCAAACGGCTCGCTTGCGAATCTCTCGGCCGTATATCCCTGCGATCCGGTGATCAGGAAAAGACGGGAATAATCGGCGCCGCCAAAAGCGGGCCGCAAGCCGCGCTTCACTGGCAGGCGCCGCTCTTCCAGCAGGCGGCCGTCAGGAGCGAACCGCCGCAGATACCAGCTCTCATAGAAGGCCATCCAGATGCAGCCCTCCGTATCGACAGCCATGCCGTCGGGATATCCATCCTCGGGCTTGAACCTGAGGAAGTCCCGCCGGTTACCGAGGGTGCCATCGTCCGAGACCTCATAGACCCAGCTTACCAGCGGCATCGAATCGTTCACATAGGCGAATTTGCCATCCGGGCTGAAAGCCGGACCGTTCGCCGTGACGATATTGCGCTCCTGCGTGGATACCGTTCCATCCGCATTCAGCCGGTAAAGCTCGCCGGTGTTGCGCACATCGAGATTGCCGAGCGTACTCTCCTTGTCCTCAGTTGTCGTGCTTTCATCCCATTGGCTGGAATCGCACGAACCTGACCAATAGCGGCCCTTGCGATCGGTCACTCCGTCATTCAGCCGCGCGATCTTCGGGTTCGGGATAGGATGGACAACAGGCGCATATAACTTTTGCGCGGGATCGAGATGAACGAAGCCATCGGCCGCCGATCCGATGAATCCCCCACTCGAGCGCGGCGCGAGCGCGCTCACCCAGTTAGGGGTGGACCATGTTCCCCGTTCACCATCCCGAAGGTGGTACCAGTTGATGCTGGGCGCTTCGATATCAACCCAGTAGATACAGCCGTCGCGTTCGTCCCAGATGGTGCTCTCGCCCAAAATCGCTTTGGCATCCCACAGGCACCGCCAACCTTCACCTTCCATCATCCTCATCTCACTTATCAGATTTGTCGTGGCAATCTCAGACCCGCAAAGGGTTTGTCACCCGAAAGCGGATGCTGCACTCACGCCGCCGATGGGACCGGCGGCGAGACTATCGGCGCCGAAACATCTATGTCCTTGAGGTGCGGTAGAACCTTTCGTGCGAACAGCTCATAATTTTCCCGCCCGACCTCAAACGGCATGTCGCCGAACTGAGTATAGATGATGAAGCTGCCTACATCAAAGCGGTCGACCATAGATTTCAACTTTTCGATGACCTCTTCGGGGCGTCCCCATATCTGGAGATCAGCGAGAAAATTGTTGAATCTGTCAATTCCGTGCTTCTCAACGCTATTGGCGAGAGCGCCATAATATTCATAGCCTTCAATGGAGGCAAAATCCTTGTTGGCGAACTGGTAGAAGGATGACGTCGATCTGGCATATTCCACCAGATACTTGTCGCGCATCTCCTGGGCTTTTGCCGCATCTTCATTGACCGCTACAAAGGCCACCACGACCGGCTTGGGCGCAGGTTGCCCCTGCATGGCGAAGAAACGTTCGCGGTAACTTATGATATCTTCTTCGACCCGATCCCACGGCTTTTGGGCAATGATCATCAACCCGACATCGAGATTGGCCATCAGCTTGACGGATTCCGGCGAAACGGCCGAAGCAAATACGCGCCCACGATAGCTGGCATAGGGACGCGGACGCAATTCCACGCGCGGCTGCTTCAGGTAGGTTCCGTCATATTCCATGACGCCTGTTTCCAGAGCGGCGAGCAAGGCCTCCGCATATTCGCGGAAACGCTTGCGCGCCTCGCCCATGGGGACGCCGAAACCGTCAAATTCCTCTTTGCCCAGACCCCGGCCGATACCGAGGATCGCACGTCCTTCCGAATAATGATCAAGGAGTATGAAGCTTTCGGCGATGCGCACCGGGTTCTGCCAAGGGAGGACCGTGACGGTCGTGCCGAGCTTGATGCGCCTGGTCTGCCCTGCGACCCATGAAAGGAACTGCGGCACATTCGGCGTCATCATGTAGCCCGTGAAATGATGCTCCGGTGTCCAGATCGAATCGAAGCCCTGATCCTCGGCTCGCGCGGCGAGCGCAAGCTCATGCCGAAACACCTCCTTGTCGGTCACTCTCTCGTTCAGGTTCTGAAATGTCAGACCCAAGCCCACTTCCATCATGCGTCTCCTGAAATACCTCCCGTACAAACTAATCGAAATTAGGTAGAATTTGCAATCAAATTCACGCCTTCATGGCTCGGCAGGGCGATAATCATCCCGCTCGCGTCAGATTGTATTCATTAATATGTTGATATAGCGTGATTTTTGTCATCTACGCACCGCCAGAAATTTAGAAGGCCGCTTGGCGGCCTTCTCTAAATCCCGGATCAGGCATGCGCCATTCGCTGTTTTCCGAACAAATTTTTTTTAGGGGAAACCCAAAAAGGCCCGCAGCCAAGTCCTCGCGCTGCCTGTTCGCATACATACGCAGGCGAACAGGCTCGCGCTCACGACTCGATCGTTGTGCCGTCCCCATATTTCCGGAATATATCTTGCGAGCTCGGTCCCGCGAACGATTGGACCACCGGCTTGAGGCCATCTGTCCGCAATCGATCCCTGATCGCCCGCACCTCAGGCTCAAGATGCAGTATTGCGTCACTCTCGGCAACCGCTCCCACGCCAGCGCTGAAACCGGCTGCTTCCATCGCGCGGTTGATGGAGCGCTTCTTCATCGTAAGCACCGCGGCAGGGATCTGGGCCATACGGCCCGCGAGGGCTTCCGCACACACAACCAACTGGCCCTCAGGGACGGCCGCATTGGCCCAGCCCCATTCCACCGCGATCTTGCCATCGATCCGGTTGCCAGGCAGAAATGCGAATTCCTTGGCCCTGCGTCCCCCCACCTGATCTGCCCATACCGGCGCGATAAAACCGCCTCCGATGGGGATGGTGGGCTCGCTGATCGTGGCGGTTTCGGAGACGATCAGGATGTCGGCAAATGAGGCGAGCTGCGCGGCAACACCGATACAATATCCGTGTACCGCGATGATAACCGGCTTGGGATGCCGCCAGATTGCCATCCACCGCTCCACATAAGATGAAAGCCGCAGCACATCATCCATGGCTGACCCCTGCGCGTTATATTGGCCGAGATCCATCCCGGCGCCGAAGCCCTTGCCAGCTCCGCGAATGCCCAGCACCGGCGCGCCGGCGGCGCGCCGATCAGCGAGCACCTCGGAAAAACGTTCGAGCATCTTGCCGGAGAAAGCATTTGCCGCCTCCGGACGGTCCAGAATGATCCAGTCAATCGTCTCGCCCGGCTCAAGCCGGATTCCATCTATAGCCTTTGCCATTTCCTCACCTTTCTGCCCTCATGCCGGCCGTGCAGGGCGCATCAAACCCTGAATGGAAGACACATTGCCGTCACGATCTGCTCCATCGTATCTGCAAGTGCGCTATCGAACACTTCCTGATGCTCGCCCCCCTGTCCGTTGTGCCGAACAAGGAGATAAAGGAACATGAGGCTAACATTCACCAATCGACGCTGCGCCACCGCCGAGGGCAGATAATCCACCCTTGCGCGCAGGAGATCGAAAGTCCTCTGCAAATTAGGTGGCGCTTCGTGCCCGAAGACGCCGAAATCCCGCCAATCATTCCTCAGCAGATATTGTGCCAGGAAGTTACCGTAGGAGCCGCGCCCATCTCCGTTGATCTGAAGCTGCGGGAGAAATACGACCTCAAGGATTGAGCGCGCATCCTTGGTGAGTCCGCGCCTGTGCAGATCTGCCAGCATGGCGCCGCGCGCTTCTTCCATCTGCGCCATACGATAGTCGAATATTGCCTGCACTAGGCCTTCGCGCGAGCCGAAATGATATTGCACGGCAAAATGGTTGCCCTGCCTGGCCTTCTGCGCGATTTCGCGGAGCGATACGCCGTTGATGCCAGACTGCGCGAAAAGGCGTTCCGCAGTGACGATCAATCTGGTTTTGGCATCGAGATTATCGCAATCGTGCCCCGGGGTCGCCACCTCCCCACTTTCCCGCTCGTCCTTTTCACCCAGTTTCATCGCTGCGCCGATCGCTCTAAGTCAATTGTTTCATGCTTCACTTAAGCATGGAGTAAGCTTGATTTGGCGGATTGTCCATCATCCTCATCCTGCCGACGGATTATCATACAAAATATTCCATTATAACATTGCTTTATCTCACTTATCTGACTTGGCCCGATCTAGCCCGCCGATGGCTAGGGTAGCAGCCATTTTGCTTCACAACCAAGTCCGACCAGACTTTCGTGACTCTCTTCAACAAATCTGTTTACAAGTGGCTTAAATTAATTCAGCCTAAGACTCGTTAGGGAGGATGGAGCCGAGTCCATTTCCCGGAACCATGGAGAGCGATGATGTCTATGCAGACCGGCCTGATTTTCCACCCGTACATGCGTCCCGGGCGGACGGCGCGACAAACCTTTGAGTGGGGCGTGCAAAGTGCGGTTCACTGCGACAAGATCGGCTTTACGACGATGATGATCTCCGAGCATGCCTCGCAGATCTGGGAGAATATCCCCAACCCCGAACTGATCATGGCCGCCGCAGCCCTGCAGACCAAGAACATCAGTTTCGCGCCTATGGCGCATATCCTGCCTCATCAGCATCCCACCAAGCTGGCGATGACCGTAGGCTGGCTCTCGCAGATCCTGGAAGGACGGTACTTCATGGGCATCGGCGCGGGCGCCTATCCGCTGGCCTCCTACATGCATGGGATCAAGAACGGTCAGGACACTGCTTTCCTCAATGAAATGGTACGTGAGTCACTTTTCATTATGGAGAAGATCTGGAAGCGCGAGCCCTTCTTCTACGAAGGCAAGTTCTGGTCCGCCGGTTTCCCGGAAGAAGAAGCTGCTGTAACGGAAGAAGATGAGCAGCATAAGCTCGCCAATTACTCCCCCTGGGGTGGAGATTTCCCGGAATTCGCTGTCACCGGCTTCAGCTACAACTCCCCCTCGATGAAACTGGCGGGCGAGCGCAATTTCAAGCCAGTGTCGATCTTTTCTGGCATCGATGCCCTCAAAAAGCACTGGGAAACCTATTCCGAGGCGAACATCAAGGCAGGGTTTACCCCGGATCGGCAGCGCCACGCCGTTTCGCAGACCGTCTTTGTCGGGGATACCGATGCTGAAGCCAAGCGAGAGGTGATGGAAGGCCCGGTCGGCTACTGCTTCAACCGCTATCTGATCCCGATCTGGCGCCGCTTTGGCATGATGGACGGCTTTGCCAAGGATGCTGGTATCAACCCGGCCGACGCCGATCTCGAATTTTTGGTCGACAAGGTTTTCGTTGTCGGGTCGCCGGATACCGTAGTCGAAAAACTCAACGCCTTGTTCGAAAAGACTGGCGGTTGGGGCACACTGCAAGTCGAGGCGCATGACTACTATGATGACCCCGCGCCCTGGTTCAATTCACTTGAACTCATTGCCAAGGAAGTGGCCCCACGCGTCAAACTTCCTGCCAGCACGGCAACGGAAGCCGCCTGATCGGGTTTTGAGGGCCATCCTGCCTTTGCTTCGGTGCGCTATAATGGGGCGCCGAAGCACTTTTCGCTTGTCCAAGCTATCCCTGATCCGGTGATAGACCGCGTGGCTTGCTGCCTATGTTATCGGTCAGCGATGCTTCCTCGCCTTCCGATGAAAACCCGCAAAACACGCTTATACAGGCGAACGCGACACAATTGAAGTTAAGGGGAGAGCACATGAAAGAGACGACCATAACTCATCGCAGAGATGCCATCGCCGGACGGCATCCGCGGTGGCAATGGTCTAATCTCCATGGGTATCTCGACTGGAGCCTCGGTGATTTTGGTGATCGGCCGCTCGTAATCACCGATGACATGATTCTGACCTATGATGAGGTTGCGGCTGTTTCGCGCCGCCTGGCGGGCGGCCTGGGATCGCGAGGGATCATCAAGGGTGAACGTGTGGGCCTTGTCATGGCCAACGATCCGGTAATCGTGCCCTTGCTTTTCGCAATCTGGCGTGCCGGTGCCATCGCAGTGCCTCTCAATACGCTCTATCGTCCCGATGAAATCGAGTTCACCGTTCGCGAAGCCGGATGCGCGCTGCTGATTGCGATGAGCAGCTTCGGTTCGCGAGACATATCCGGCGAGCTTGACGAGGCCCTGCCGGGCTGGCGTGAAGGCAAATGTCCTGCCCTGCCCGAACTGCGCGGCGGATTGATTTTCGATCGGACCAATCCTCAGCAATTCTTCGACGATCTGACGGACCCAGGCGCTGTTCCGGCAGAGTGCGGCCTGCGCGGCGAAGATTCCGCCATTATCATGTTCACATCAGGCACAACGGGTTCGCCAAAGGGCGTCGACATTACGCATGACAATCTTCTGCGCGCCTCTTACGCGGGTGCCTATCATCAGGCCTTCGAGGATGGACGGCGCGCGGTCTTTTCGTTGCCGCTCTATCATGGCTTTGGTCTGGTCGTGGGGTTGCTTTCCGGCATGATCGTGGGCGGAGCCATCATACCACTGCTTCGCTTTGATCCGGATGCGATCCTGACCGCGATTGGCCGCCATCGCGCGAACTATCTCATGGGCGTGCCAACCATGACCATCGCGCTGCTGGAACAGGCCAAGCGCGGCCAGTATGACCTTTCCTCGCTCACGGCGATCCACAGCGCCGCGGCCCCAACGCCAAGCTGGGTCTGGGTCGAGGCTCAGAAGACGTTCGGTTGTGAGGATATCATAACCAGTTACGGACAGACCGAAGTCACCGCCACAGTCATCTGTACGGTCCCCGGCGACTCCATCGAGGTCGTTTCGCAGACGCAGGGACGCATCGTCGAAGCGGGTATCGCGGGCCTTCCCGATCAGGAGGGCAGAATCGCCGAGTTCAAGACAATCGATCCCGAAACCGGCGCGGACCTGCCATGGGGCAGTCCGGGAGAGTTGTGCTGCCGCAGTCCGATGAATAGCAAGGGCTATTTCCGGAACCCCCAGGCCACGGCCGAACTCTTTCTGTCCGGTGGCTGGATCAGAATGGGTGACTTGGGCCAGTTCCGGGAGGATGGCAATCTATTCCTCACCGGCCGCTCCAAGGAATTGTACAAGAGCCGGGGCGAACTGGTGTCGCCAAAGGAACTCGAACAGATACTGACCGCTCATGAAGGCATAGCCCAGGCATTCCTCATCGGCATGCCGGACGATCGCTATGGCGAGTGCGGATGCGCCTGGATCGTTCGCGCGGAAGGCAGCGCCTTGACCGAAAGCGAGATCAAGGATTATCTCCGCAGCCGGATCGCAGCCTACAAAATGCCACGCGATATCTGGTTCACCACCGATGACGCGCTTCCCAAGACGGGCACCGGCAAGGTCCAGAAGGCTCGCCTGCGCGAGCAGGCGCTGGCCTTGGCGGATGCCGGCAGGCCTGTTTCCACAGACTCCTGAAAAGAGCGCTCTCATGCCGCAAAATCGGGTATCACCCATAGAAGACATCATTCAGGACGCGATCGAAGGGCGGCCTTATATTCTCGTGGATGCGGATGATCGGGAAAATGAGGGCGATGTCATCATTCCCGCGCAATTTGCGACGCCGGCACAGATCAATTTCATGGCCCGCTACGCCCGCGGCCTGATCTGCCTGGCCATAACGCGTTCCCGTGCTGACGAGTTGAAACTGCGGCCGATGACCGACCATAATGAATCGGGCCATGGCACCGCCTTCACCGTGTCGATCGAGGCGCGCGAGGGAGTGACAACCGGTATATCGGCCCACGACCGGGCCCACACCATTGCTGTTGCCATTGATCCCTCGAAAAGCTCGGACGATCTGGCGACGCCGGGGCATGTTTTTCCTCTGACCGCCCGTGACGGCGGTGTTCTCGTTCGCGCGGGTCACACCGAAGCTGCGGTCGACATCTCCCGCTTGGCAGGCCTCGCGCCCGCCGGCGTGATCTGCGAAGTCATGAACGAGGACGGGACTATGGCCCGCCTGCCCGATTTGCTGCGCTTTGCCGAGATTCACGGCCTGAAAGTCGGGACGATTGCCGACCTCATCGCCTACAGGCGCCGGTCCGAGCGGCTGATCGAATGCGTGGTAAGCGCGCCCTTTGAAAGCCATTATTCCGCAGTTCCTCTCACCATCCATGTCTATCGGGATCTGGTCGACGGCGGCGAACATGTGGCTATCGTCAAAGGCCGAATCGAGCGCGACTTGGATACGCTGGTTCGCGTCCATCAGGTCGATCTGACCGCCGATCTTCTTGGCTGGACTGCCGCGCATCACAATTACGTGCCGCGCGCGCTCAAGGAGATCTCCCACCACCAGGGGCCGGCGGCCGCGGTGTTTGTCCGCGATCCGAGTCCGACCTCGATATCGCGACGGATTGGAGGTGGCCGACGCCTCTATCATGAGACAAATGCAAGCCGTGATTATGGCATCGGCGCTCAAATTCTTCTCGATCTGGGCGTCGGACAGATGACGCTGCTGACGTCCAGCAAGGCCAAACTGGCAGCGCTGGAGGGATTCGGCCTGACGGTGACAGGCCGCCTCGAGTTACGCGAGGAAAACCCTGTACCCCCTCTCCGCCGCAATCTCGATTGAGCGGGCCGGGTGCAGGTCAGCGCTTAGGCGAGCAATGAAGGCGATAGGCAGCCCGAGGGCCGATCAGCAGATATGCCCATGCTCCCCTAAGCCCATGCGCCATATCACCTAATTTGTATTCGGAAATAGAGCGCGCGAAACGGAAATCTCCTAATTCCACCATTGACTCTCCAGCATGGATTGGCTCTGCCATCTCCATGTCTTCAATCGCGTATCGTTTGAAATACGTTCAATAGGCTAGGCTCAGCCTGTACGAACCGTGGCGGTCCCGCCATTTCATCCTCCCCTGTCGCGGCTGTCTAAATGGCATTGACAACTACCTAATTATTATTAGTCTGCTGATGCAAGATATGGCTCCAGCAAGGGGCTGAAGCCCAAGGGGAGGAGTGACAAGTGAGAATGGCACCCAGAATCAAAAAGCGCCTGGCTTGCGGGATTGCGCTGAGCGGACTCGTCGCCGGAATGCCTGCATTCGCGCAGAGCGCAACTGCACAATTGAATAACGAAGCGTCCAGCAACACGCCTGTCCCGGGCGAGATCATCGTCACGGCTCAGCGCCGTTCAGAAGCATTGTCAAAAGTCCCCGTGTCGGTCTCCGCATTCAATGCCGAGATGCTGCAGGATCGCAACGTCTCCAGCGAGCAGGACCTCGCGGCGCTGGTGCCCGGCCTGATCGTCAAGAGCGGGCAGAACTCCAACCAGGTCAGCTTCACCCTTCGCGGTCAGACGCTCGATCCGTTCTCCGGTTCGAGTCCGGCGGTGCTAACCTATGTCAATGAAGCTCCCCAGAGCGCGGGCAATACCGCGACCGCCTTTTTCGACCTCAGCTCAGTGCAGGTCTTGAAGGGGCCGCAGGGCACTCTGTTCGGCCGCAACGCGACCGGCGGCGCGATCCTTTATGAAACGACGAAGCCGGGCGACGTCTTCGGCGGTTACGCTACAGTCAAAGGGGGCGAGCGCAACTACATCCAGATCCAAGGCGCACTCGATATCCCACTCTCTGACGCCGTGAAAATTCGCGTCGCCGGCGACTACAATAAACAGGACGGCTATATCCGCAACGCCAGGACCGGCAGCACGCTAGGCGACACCGATGCGCTTTCCGGACGCGTAACCCTGGTGATCGAGCCTTCGTCCAGCTTCAAGAACACCACCGTGGCGCAGTACAGCGATTTCGGCGGCACCGAAGGCGCCGGCGGCCTTTACTCATACCATCAATGCGGCGAGGTCAACAACGGATACAAGCTCACCGATACGCTCGACTGTGTCTATGGCATGAACAGCCCCTTCGCGCCGACGCTCGGGGACGGTCCGATGGGCGAAGGTACTTGGCCCGGCGCGGTGCCGGGCTATCTCGCCTGGCAGAAAGCTCATCCCTACGAAGTATGGCTTAGCTATGACTTGCCCCACAAGGCTCACGCGGCTTTTGTCACTAACACCACCGAACTGGAGGTCGGGGACAATCTCACTCTGAAGAACATCTTCAACTGGGCAGACGCCTTTGCAAGAACCCCGGGAATTCTCTCCGGCTCGCCCTTCGGCTCGCTGAACCTGTACAATCGCACCGGCTTGGGCAATGGCCGTCCAGGCGGAGAGGAATTCTCAACCAAGGCGATTTCGAACGAACTGCAGTTGCAGGGCAAATCGGGCAGGCTCGAATATATTGTCGGCGCCTTCTATTCGAACACCAAGAAGAAGGAATACGTCCCCGTCATCGTCGGTGACGAACTGGCCACGCCGTTGGCCGACATCGCCTATTACTATCACCAGCGGTCGGAATCGAAAGCCGTGTTCGCGCAACTCAGTTACGAGTTGACCGATAAGCTCAAGGCCACCGCCGGGGGGCGCTATACCTGGGAGACCGCGGGTCTCGACCAGATCGAAGGAAGCCTGTTCAACCTCACCGGCACCACGCCGCTTCGCCAGAAGGCGAAGCTCCACGACCCGAGCTGGACCTTCAACCTGCAATACCAGATCAATTCTCAGAACATGGTCTACTTCTCCCAGCGCGGCAGTTTCCGCGCTGGCGGTTTCAACGGCGCAGTGGTGCCCTTCAACGACACCAATTTCTTCGATAACGAAACCACATATGATTTCGAACTCGGCTATAAGTTCGCCGGGCACCTCGGCGACATTGCATCGCGCTTTAACATCGCGGCCTATCGCCAGATCGTGAAGAATGCCCAGCATTCGATCTACGCGCTGGTCGAAGGCAATCCGGCTGCCTTCACTGTCAACGTGCCGAAAAAGCGCATCCAGGGCGTTGAGTTCGACGGAAATTTCCAGCTCGCGTCGTGGCTCGAATTCGGGTTCTCGGGTGCCTATACCGAGGCCAAGTTCACCAAGAACATCGTCGACCTGTCCTCGGCGACCGGCGTTGCCGGCTTCACCATCCCCTTCGACACCTATACCGATGCTCCGAAGTGGGCAGGATCGGTTTATGGCGTCGTAGGGTTGCCGATCCCGGAAGATATGGGCACGGTCAAGTTGCGCACGGACGTCTTCGGTCAGACCAAGACCTACTTCTCCAACAATGAGGGCTCGATCACGCCTCGTACCCAATTGCCGGGCTATGTGACAGTCGACATGCGGCTGAGCTGGGACAACATCAGCGGCAGTGGCTTCTCGGCTGCCGTCTATGCCAAGAACCTGTTCGACAAGCTCTACTACAATTCGGGATATGTCGAAGGCGCGAGCGGCGGATTCAACACCGCGATCTGGGGCGAGCCGCAGACGTTCGGCGCGGAAGTCACCTTCAGGTTCTGAATTCGGTTGATGGTGGGCGGACTATCCCGCCCATCTGTTTCCAGGTCCGCGATTAAAAGCCTTGAACTTCAAAGCACGGGCATAAGACTCAAATAATGGACAGTTGACGTCGCCAAAAGCGTTGAAAAGTTCTCGGGAGCGGAAATAAAAGATAAGATGCATAACCTGGACATGTGCTGTTCGATCGTCGTCCGATTGGATGAAGTGGTGATCGATCCACAGGTGAAAGCACGTGGCCTGCTGGATCGGAAAGTTGGCCTGAGTGAGGCCGCCGTCCCAGCGCTACCGCTGCCCATAGCCCCGCGATTTCTAAGCGCCGCAGCGCTGTCCCCTGCTCCACAACTCGAAAAATGCTGTTTCGACACGGCGGCAATGGGCGGCCATGAACAACAAGACACGATTAATATCGATCGTGCTTTCTAATCAATGTTGTTTTTACGGAGGACGTTATGGGAAGACTTGCAAACAAGGTGGCTCTCATCAGCGGAGGTGCCCGCGGCATGGGCGCGGCTCACGCCAGGGAGATCGTCGCCGAAGGCGGTAGCGTTGTCATCGGCGACGTACTTGATGAGGAAGGAGAGGCGCTGGCTGAAGAGATTGGCGAACGGGCGCGGTTCATCCATCTTGACGTTACAAGCGAGCGCGACTGGGCCGACGCCGTCGCTCTCGCCATGGCGGAATTCGGGTGCCTCAACGTGCTCGTGAACAACGCCGGAATATGCACGATGGGGTCCATCGAGAATTTCACTCTCGACGAATGGAACCGCATCATAAACATCAATCTGACCGGCCAGTTTCTGGGGATTCGTGCAGCGACACCAGCACTGGTGCAGTCGGCGCCATCGTCAATTATCAATGTTTCCTCGACGCAAGGGATCGAAGGCATCGCTGGGCTTCATGGCTATACCGCATCGAAATTTGCTGTGCGTGGCCTCACCCGTTGCATTGCAATCGAACTTGCCGATCGAAGGGTGCGAGCGAACACCATATGTCCCGGCACAATCGCCACGCCGATGAATGAGGGCCTTGATGTCAGCGGTTTCAACCCAATGAAGCGCAAGGCCAATCCCCAGGAAGTCGCAAAATTGGTTGTTTTTCTCGCCAGTGATGAATCCCCGTTCATCTCGGGAGCCGACATCCTTATTGATGGAGCTGAACTGGCGGGGCATGGCCCTTTGGTTCAACTTTGATGATGCCGCCGCGTGCGGTGGGCGGATCGACGCTTTTGACGGTATCTGCTTCTGCGCCTGCCGTGGTGGCGCGATGACGCTACGCACTGGCACGAGCCCGAGCGGTCAGGAGTATCGCTATTACACCTGCGCGACCAAGGCCACGAAGGGAAAAACGGGATGTCCCGGCATCTCGATCCAGATGGACCGCCTCAACGAGGCAGTGATTGAGCATCTCGAAAAGCGCCTGCTCGATCCCGCGCGAGTTGAAGTGCTGATGGACCAGCTTGTCGCTCGGCGGGAAGAATGGGTGACCGAGCGTCACGTCGCCGAGATGGAACGGCGGGCGACGGAGGCCGATACCAAACTCTCCAGGCTCTATGGGGTGAATGGGCTGGTCGATATGGGCGATCCTTCGCTCAAGGCGCGGATCGCGGAGCTGACCGCCATCCGTGAACAAGCCAGAGACGACGCCGAGCGCGCGGGCGCAAATTGAGCGGATCAGCCCAGAAATCACGATCGAGAGCCTTCACGCTTTCGCGTTGGCCGCCAGGCGCAAGCGCAACCATTCGGGCGGTAGCCTAGCGAGTCGAGGTCCATAGCAAGAGGGATGTGCGAATCTGCGGTACGCACACCGAGTTGCTGCGGACCCTCACCGCCGCATCTGGCGTAGAGGCGGCGGTGCTAGGGACTCGTGGTTTTGGACCGAAATGGTGCCGCTTACAGGACTCGAACCTGTGACCCTCGCATTACGAAAACATAGCCTAGTTAGCTTTAGGGCCATGTTCAACCCAATGCGACCTTACTGAAACGGCTCCGAAACCCGCAGTTTTCCGTTCGCAGCTTCGACCTGCACCGGAAACGCACCGGACGCCCATTTCAGCACCAGCAGTTTCGTCCGCGATGCAGTCGAGCCTCTGCACCGCGCCAATCGACTCCTGATCGGGGGGGCCGACATGACGTCGCTGTTTTCTCATTTCTCGCCTGTCAAAGCCAACTGCATCAACATCGCGACCGATGGAGGGGCTGCATGACAGCCCGTTCACTCGGACAGATCGCCGGCAGCTTCGCCGATCGCAAAAACCCGGATCGCGTAAAAACTCCGCGCCGCAACAGCTACGACATTGATGATCGCCGTGCCGACGTTTTCAGGCCTGTGCGCGATGGCTGGGATTGGATCGGATCGGTCATGCAGGCCTTTGACGAACTGCTCCATCATCAGCGCACCAGCAAATATAAGGAGGCGGATCGGCTGCAGGATGGTGACCGGCGGATTCTCTGGAACTTCCTCAAGCTCATCGACTTCAAGACGGGACAACTCGACCCCAGCTATCAGGAGATTGCCGAGCGCGCCGGTTGTCATCGCGCGACGGCCGTCGAAGCCTGTAAGCGGTTCGCGAAGTGGCTGGGCCTCAGATGGGTCCGCCGCACGGTCAAGGCTGAAACCGCCGGTCAGGCCGGTCCCCAGCGGGAGCAAATCAGCAACGCCTTCTATTTCGATCTTTCATCCGCGCCCCGCCGCGTCTGGGAGGCCTTCAAGACAGCGATCAAGCGCCGTGCCATCAAAAAGCACGGAAAAGCGCCGCAGGGCCTCAACAAAGCCCAGAAGCCCGCAGACCACCCCCCCCTCCTCGAAGCCCTCGAAGCTGTCGAAAAGGCGCTCGATCTTAAGGACCGAGCGCTAGTCGGAAGTCCCGACACTATCCCGGTGTAGAAATTAAAGATGGGAAAGGACTGCCTTCGGCAGACGTAGATTTGAGGGACCCACCACCACCGTCGCCCTTAAAGGGCATCAAGCACTCCCGACGCACGGTCGGGGGGCGGTGCCGCTTGCGCGTCACCGATGGCTTCCCAGAGGGAACCATAGGTTGGGATCGCGCTTCACCGCCACCGGAGCGCCAGCGGCGCCGTAGCTGCATCGAAATGCATCAACGGGATGCGCGTCATCATCGGCTTTCGGCCCAGCCATTGAGCCGCTAGGTTCCCGTTCTCATCACTGCATCAAAACCGACATAAAAAGCGCGCGGGCGAGGCGGGGGGAAAAGCGCGCGGCAAGGGGTGGTGGCCACAGACCTGGGCGCGGCCGATCTGATCGCTTCGATGCCGAACCCGGAACTGGTGGTCGATTGACTGTTCCTGCTTTAGGAGGCGTTGTCATGAATGCACCCGGAATAGTGACTCGCCCCTTTTCGATGATGCGCGCTTTTCTGACGATCGAAGTGGGCGGTGATGTCGTCCTGCGTTTCACGCCATCGGTTGTGGCGCAGCGTTCATGAGGCTGTTCCCCGAACCAAGGCAGATCCTAGACTATGCAAGATCGCTGGGGTCTGCGGATGGGCCAGAGAAGGCCCGCGATGCTCTGTCAGTGTTCCGCCGCCGGATCGCGACCGGCGTGGGGGCGGTGCTGTTGGGCCTGTTCGCGATAGCCTTCGCGAAGCTCGGCGATGAGGCGCAACGGCTCTTTCTCCAGTTCAGCAAGGCATGGCCTTATGGTGCCTTGCTGCTCACGCCGCTGATCTTTGCTGGAGCAGTCTGGTTCACGCGGGGATGGGCGCCGGAGGCGCGCGGGTCCGGTATCCCGCAGGTGATCGCCGCATCACGCAACCCCCCGCGGGAAGCCCTTGGCCCACTAGTGTCGCTCAAGACCGGCGTCCTGAAACTCCTCATAACCGTCCTGACGCTCGGCGCTGGGGGATCTGTTGGCCGCGAAGGTCCGACTGTGCAGGTAAGCGCGGCCATCATGGTCGCGGTTCACCGATTTCTGCGGGTTCCTATCACCGCCGGTGTGTTGATTGCGGGCGGTGCAGCGGGCGTGGCGGCTGCGTTCAACACGCCGCTGGCCGGGGTCGCCTTCGCCATTGAGGAACTGGCTTCCGCCTATGAGCAGAAGGTCGCCGTGCTGGTGATGGCCGCCGTAATGATTGCCGGTCTAGTCAGCCTGGGTATCGCGGGTGACTATATCTATTTCGGCGCTATGCGGCAGACACTCGATCTGCGCGGTGTGCTGCTCGTTGCCCCTGTTGCCGGAATTGCGGGGGGGCTGGCAGGCGGCCTGTTCTCCCGTGCGCTGCTCAGCTTTGCAGACCCGCGCCACGCATGGCTCAGAGCCATCAGGCAGCGCCCCGTGATTGTCGCTGCGGTCTGCGGCCTGACCGTTGCCGCTCTCGGCATCCTGAGCGCAGGGGCCACATGGGGAACTGGCTATGAAGCCACACGGCATCTCGTGGAGGGGCAGGCTGGTTCCGACTGGTTTGGCCCTGCCAAGTTCATGGCGACGCTGGCCACTGCGTTGAGCGGGGCACCGGGCGGCATTTTTGCACCATCGCTGTCAGTCGGCGCGGGGTTGGGCGACCTGCTCGCCGGGATTTTTCCGGACGATCCCAAGGGGGCCGTCGTGTTGCTGGGCATGATCGGTTATTTTGTCGGTGTCGTCCGCGCTCCGCTTACCGCTGTCATCATCATAATCGAGACAACCGCAAGTCGCGGCATGATAATACCGTTATTTGCCACCGCCCTGATCGCGGATATTGTTAGCGCCATGGTTTGTAGGGAGCGGCTGTATCATGGCCTTTCAAAACCATTTCTTTCAACGCAGTCGAACAGTTCGTCAATTTAGTTGGCATATGAACAATACAGTTGTCTTTACGGCGCTTCCTCGTTGTTCGGTGACATACACGGCGTGCTCGCGCCGATCATTCTACCCACAGGAATGATGATCATTGAATAGTTTTTGCATATGCAAAAATATGTTGCGTTCAATAGTCTTTGCATCTACAAAAACGATATGGAAATCGAGTTCGACGCCGCGAAAGACGCAATCAACCGTGATAAGCACGGCATTTCGCTGGCGCGGGCCGCCGACCTCGAACAGGTCGTTGTTGTCGAGGATGACCGCTATGATGAGCGGCGCTTTCGCCTTTATGGCCTGATCGACGGCGAATGGCATTGTGCCGCCGTCACCCTGCGCGGCCGCGTTGTCCGCGTCATCAATCTACGGCGCGCCCATGACAAGGAGGTAAAGCGACATGTCTGAGGAAAAGCCGGTCGTTTTTGATGAAGAAAACCCGGAATGGACCGAGGCGGATTTCGCCCGCGCCCGTCCGATCAGCGATTTTCCCGAACTGGCTGCGGCCTTTCCCAAATCGAAGGGCGGTCGGCCGCGCGGATCGAACAAGGAACAGGTTGCCATTCGACTGGACAAGGATGTTCTGGAACGCCTGCGCGCGGGCGGACCGGGATGGCAATCGCGGATCAATGATGTCCTGCGAAAGGCTTTGCACTTGTGAAGCCGACGGCAGAGATTTAGCGGCCCCGATATGGCTCGCATGCTTTGCCGTCGCCGTCGCCATCCAGGCCGGATCGGTAGCCCGCCTCACCTCTGAGGATCGGCGCCGATCCGGCGGCTTTCGCTTCCGCACATGAATTCCAATAATCACCGCTCTGCGGCGCTCGCACGCGATACGGGCGGACAACCGATGTGATGGCGCGGGCGACGGTTGCAATTCTGGCCCGCCCTTCCGGGCTAATCGCGATGGACCCGACACCGGCGACAAGTCCCAGCCCTACGGCCCATCCGAAAAATTTGATGCTGCTCGATCCTATCGGCACCGCGCTGCTGCTAAAGTTTGGACGCCTGCTCATGTGCAAAGCATAGCGCCAACGGGTAAACGGGCCGTTTCGCGGAGAGCCGAAAATGCTGAACCGCAAGGAAGATCGAGGCGGCAACAAACGTCACCGCCCCTAATGCGATCTTCAGTCCAGGGCGAAATTGCTGATTATCAATTCGCCCGCGCGCTGGCTGCTACCGCTGATCGAATAGGTCGTTGCAGTTTCCGCCATGCGAAAGCGCCCGAACGTCTCGCGCGCGCCGGGAGTGTCGTTGATCGACAGCAGGAACTTGCCCTTGATCGCCCCCAGCTGGGCGGCCAGCTGCTCGAAATCGCCGCGGCTAAAGACGTCCTGCCCATAGTCGCGCTCACAACCCCAATAAGGGGGATCGAGATAGAACAAAGCGCCATCGCCGTCATAGCGCCGGATGAACTCGTCATAGCCCAGCTGCTCGATGACGACGCCCGCAAGCCGTTCATGAATATCCGCCAGCATCGGTTCCAGCTTCGTGACATTGAAGCGGCTCCCCATCCCGCGCGATACACCGAAATTGCGGCCTTCCACCTTGCCGCCAAAAGCAAGCCGCTGAAGATAGAGGAATCGCGCGGCCCTTTGCAGATCCGTCAGCCGCTCGGCCGGCAATGCCTTCAGCCGTTCGAACTCCGCCCTGCTCGCCACGCGAAAGCGCAGCATGTCGATGAAATAGGGATAATGCTCCTGTAAGACGCGGAAGAACGTCGCCACGTCGCCCGAAACGTCATTGATCGCTTCGGCGGCGGGTCGGCGGCTGCGGCGCAGGAAAATGCCGCCCATGCCCACGAAAGGCTCGGCATAGCTGTCGTGGGGCACGCGATCGATGATCGCGCAGATCCGGCGCGCCAGATTGCGTTTGCCGCCGATATAACCGGCGGCGGGGGAAACGGGACGGACTGCGGTTAGGGTCATATTTACCATTTGCCTTCAAACGAACGCCCGCCCTGGACAGGGACGGGACGGGCCAGGGTGGCCATTGGTCGTGGCGAGTGTGTACCTCGTCGGTGATCCGCGTGGCATCGCGGCTCCCCCCGCTTCCCGGCATGACGCCGGTATGCGGCGATGGATCAGGCGGGCGCTTTTGCCCGTTCCTTGAACCGGACGGCTTCGACGCCCAGCTTTTCGTTCACTTCCAGACAGACGGCCTGCAACGGCTCGATTTCCAGTTCGTGGAAACCATCCAGCGCCTTGGCCGGATCGCCGAAGCCGCCCGCATTGGCCGGGATGATTCCCAGCAGTTGGGGCGGCACGCGGTGCGCGGCCAGCACATCGTCGCGCGTCGTGTTCTTGATCCCCAGAAATTCATCATTGGCGCCGATCGCGGCGATGGGGATAACCTTGATGCCGCCATCCTTCCCTTCGGGCTGATGCACGAACAGATTGCGAAAATTCCCCGGTCCCTTGGACTTTTTCATGGCGTCACGGATCGCGTCTACGTCCGTATCCGTGAAGGCCCCTGTCGCATGGAGGATATAGCCCGCGTGGCTGCCGTTCAGATAATAGCGGCGGCGGAACAGGGTCGCGCTTTCATTGAGCAGGGCGGATTGCAACGCGGAGAGATATTCGGGCAGTCCATAAATTTCCTGATTGACGTCAGGGGCCATGACCTGAATGACGCTGCCGCGCGGAAATTCGACCTCGTTCTTGTATCCAGGCACCCACCAATAGCTGCCTTCCTCGACCCCGCGCCGCACATATTTCGCCAGCGCATGTTTTAGGCGCAACGGATCGCCAAGGCGGTTGCGCTTTTCCTCGAAATAGAAATTACCGAAGACAAGATAATCCTGCACCGCCGCCATGAATTCGCGGCGCGAAAGGTAGGGCGTGGGATCAAGGCTGGCGGCCAGCATGTTGCGCTTCAGGATGATCGCGCTCGAATGGTGCGGGCTGACCCGAAAGGCGCGGGCAAGGCCGTCGAGCGAGAGCGGCGGCTCATACCAGCGCTGATTGTGCCAGCATTCGATCATGTCGAGCAGCGTGGCGCGATCCAGCACAGGTTCGGGATCGCCGAATGTGAAGGCTTCGACCGTGGCCCGATTGTCGTTCGCCGCGACCATCGCGCCCTTGGCGGCGTCCCGGCTTTCGCGGCGGTTCATTCGGCGTGCGCGCTTGGTCATAGAATCTCCATCGTGCCCTTGGGCTTTTCCTTGCCGTCCAGCGGCTCGTTCATGAGGATGTGCATCGTCGCCCATGCCAGATCGGCATGGCCGTCATTGCCGCCGCGACCGGCCTTGAACGTGATGTTCCGCCCGCTGGTGGTCAGGGTTTTCTTGATCGATACGAAGGCGGAAACGATGTCGAGCATCCCCGCGTCGAAGGCGATGCGGCCCCGGCGGACGACATTTTGCGCCTTCATGATCATCTGGGCTTTGACGTCGAGCGAATATTCGATCTTCACGACGGAGCAGCCGGGGATCGCCCCCGGCTTGGCGAGCAGCTGATAGACGCCCGCGCCGACGCCCTGCGCGTCGATGCCCAGATAAGTGCAATTATAGCGGGACAGCACGCGCTTGATGAATTCGGCCTGTTCTTCGAAATCGAGGCCGCGCAGCTGGTGGCGCTCCAAGATGCGGAACGGCCCGCCTTCGACCAGCGGCGGCGCTGCGATGACAAGCGCGGCATTGTCGCCGTCCTCGCTTTCCTGTGGATCGTAACCGGCCCAGACACCGCGATTGCCATAAGGCCGCGCCGCCTCGATATTGAAATCTGACCATTCGACCAGGCTGTCGCAGCCGCAGGCGATCAGGTCGTTGAACTTGAATGCCGACAGGCTGTCGTCGACAAATTCGCACAGGAACAGGTTGGCGAATTCGTCGGGCGCATATTCGTCTTCCAGGTCCTCGATGTCGAACAGGTCGCAGCCGCCCATTTCGGCATCGCGGATATTGACGATATTCCGCCATATGCGATCCGGGCCGACCGAACCGATCGCCAGCGCAGCATGGCTGACGTCGATTTCGATCCGGTCGGCTTTCTTGCGCCGCCGGTTGCGCCGTTCGCCGGTCCAATAGGGATAGGCTGGGTGCGCGATGCTGGACGGCGTCGAGAAGTAGGTTTTGCGCCACTTCTTGTGCGTCGCCATGCCCGAGGCGACCTTGTTCAATTCTTCGAATGAATGGACCCAGAAGAATTCATCGAAATAGAAATTGCCGTGGCGGCCCTGCGCGGTGCGGAAATTCGTGCCAAGGAAATGGAGTTCCGCCGCCGCCTCCTCCGGCGGTCGAAGATCGGACGTGATCAGCATCGGGTCGCCCGTCAGGGAAACGCCGACCAGCTTGGCGAAGCTGACGATATAGGAGCGGAACTGATGCGCCTGCGCCTTTGACGCCGACAGGAATATCTGGTTCCGGCCCGTCTCGATCGCGTCGATCAGCGCTTCGAACGCGAAATAATAGGTCGCGCCGATCTGGCGCGACTTGAGGATCATGCGCGTGCGCTGATCCTTCGCCTGCCACCAGCGATGCTGGTAATCATACAGGCCGTCGAGGAAGATGCGTTTGAGTTCCGCCACCTGGTCGGCGGTGAAATGGTTCTTCTTCGGCTTCTTGCGCGGCCCCGCGTTCCGGTTGTTGACCTTCTCGTTCAGGTCGCCCGCATGGCCGCCTGGAGCGTCATAGCGTCGGACGCGGGCAAGGCTTTCGATCTGCCGGGACAGCGCCTCCATTTCGACCAGGTCGCCACTGGTTTTCTTTTCCTTGGCGATCAGCGTCGACAGCCGGATTTCGAGGCTGTCCTCGATCTTGCGGATCGACGGCGCGTCATCCCAGCGGTCGCGCTGTTTCCACGCTTCGATCGTCGCGCGCGGGATCGGGCCGCCCTTGTCATTGACGACGCCGTGCAGCGCGAATTCCTCCGCGATCTGCGTGACGCCCCAGCCCCGCCAATAGAGGCTGCGCGCATGGCGGCGCGGATCGAACTGCCACATGGCAGACGGGGCACCGGGTTGCGGGGTGGCGGGCGTCGTCATCGGCGCGACCATGCCGCGTGGCTGGACGGCCCTGCATCGCCGTCCATTTGTAGAGGCGGCCTCTACAAATGCCCCGCCTTGAGGATCAGCAAGGTCCGGTCCCTTTTCGGTCGCGAAGCACAGCCCGCCCGCAACCACAGGAACCGGACCCCGCCATGGCCAAGACCAAGTTTTTCCGTATCGCCGTTGAAGGTGCCACCGTCGACGGACGCGTGATCCAGCGCGAATGGCTGGAACAGATGGCCGCCAGCTACGATCCGGCGACCTACACCGCCCGCATCAATTGCGAGCATATCGCCGGCTATAGCCCGGATCGCCCGTTCAACGCTTATGGCTCAGTCCTGTCGCTCAAGACGGAGGAAATCGAACTCACCATCAACGGCGAAAAGAAAAAGCTGCTCGGCCTCTATGCCGAAATCGACGCCAACGATCAGCTGGTCGAAATCAACAAGGCCGGCCAGAAGCTGTTCACCAGCTGCGAAATCCATCCCGATTTTGCCGGTGAAGGCAAGGCGTATCTGGTCGGGCTGGCCGTCACCGATATGCCGGCATCGCTGGGGACCGAGCCGCTGAAATTTGCGGCGCTGGCCCGGCCCAATGTCTTCACGCCGGCCCATGAAACGTCGATCGAAATCATGCCGTCGACCGATGGCGCGACGATCGCCGAAGCCACGAAGTCAGGCATTTTGAGCGCGTTCGCCACGCTGTTCAAGAGCGGCGAGAAGCCCAAGGAAGAACCGCAGCAACAGCCCACGCCTGCCAACGACAACAGCTTCGACTTCGCGAAATTCGCGACCGTCATGGGCGACCAGATCGCGGCGGCCGTCGCGCCGGCGCATGAGGGCATCACCGCCCTGTCGGGCCGTTTCGACGCGCTCGAAGCCAAGCTGAAGACCAGCGAGCAGCCCAGCGGCTTCAACCGTCAGCCCGCCACCGGCGGCAACGCCACCGTTCAGACGGACTGCTGATCGCGATCTACCCGCCAACCGCCATAAATTCCTACCCAGGAGCATCCTCATGCGTCGTGAAACCCGCCTTGCCTTCAACGCCTATCTGAGCCAGTTGGCGCGCCTCAACGGCGTCGAACTGGCCACCGAAAGTTTCTCGGTTGCACCCTCGGTCCAGCAAAGGCTGGTCGAACTGATCCAGAATTCGAGCGCCTTCCTGCAAAAGATCGCATTCGAAACCGTGGTCAATCAGGAAGGCGATAAGGTCGGCGTCGGCGTGACCCGACCGCTGGCAGGCCGCGTCAATACGCGCGGCGGCACGCGCCGCACGCCCACTGACCCGACCGATACCAGCGATGGCGGGCGCTATCGGTGCGAACAGACGTTTTACGATCACGCGATCAGCTGGGAACGTCTCGACGCGTGGCGTCACAAACCCGAATTCCAGCAGCTAATCCGCGACGTCATCATCAAGCGGCAGGGCCTCGACCGTATCTCGATCGGTTTCCACGGCACGTCTGTTGCAGCCGCCACCGATTTGGTCGCCAATCCGCGACTCCAAGACGTCAACAAGGGCTGGCTGCACAAAATCCGCACCTATGCGCCTTCGCGGGTTCTGGACGACGGCGGCCTGACGGCGGCTGGCAAGGCGATTTACGTGGCCGATAGCGCGGACCTGACGAAGCGCGACTATGTCAATCTGGACGCGCTGGTGAAGGATGCCAGCACGCTGCTCGATGACTGGCATCAGGACGCCGAGGATTTGGTGGTGATGATCAGCCGCGATCTGGTTCACGACAAATATATGCCGATCATCAATAAGGCTGGCGATACGCCGACCGAGCAGATCGCTCGCGATGCCATCCTGCGCGCGGCCAACCAGGTTGGTGGCTTTGCCGCCGAACGCGTCCCGGACTTCCCGGCCAACAGCCTCCTGATCACCAGCTATAAAAATCTGGCGATCTACGAGCAGGAAGAATCGCGCCGCCGCTACGTGAAAGACGAACCGGAACTCACCCAGATCGCGAACTATGAAAGCGTGAACGAGGCTTTTGTGGTCGAGGATTACGGCAAGGCCGTGCTGGTCGAAAACATTGTGATGGGGCCGAAACCGGACTGATCCGGCCCCTTTGCATTCCCTCCATCTGACAGGACACGCACATGAGCCTTGCTCGCAAACATCGGGAACGCGTTCTCGCCGCCCAAACTGTTGCGTCCGCTCCCGACGATGGAGCGGGCCACGTCCCCGCCGCCGTTTCCTTTCCGGCGGCGGGGGCGAATGCCACGCCGGCAGATCGCGCTGCCGCGCAGATCGCCATGCGCCTCACCCATGACCTGCGCCGCCTCAAGGAAATCAAATCGATCGACAAGAAGATCGAGGCGAAGCGGGAAATGCTGCCGGAATATACCGATTGGGTGAAGGGGCTGATCGAAGCGGACAAGGGCGTTGGCACCGGTCCATCGGGCGAAGTCGCTCCGACCGTCATGGTTTGGGCGATCGACATCGGTGCCTATTTCGATGCGCTCGACGTGGGTGAATTCCTGCTGCGCCACGATGTCGCGATGCCGGCGCGCTATAACCGCGATGTCGCGACCGTGCTGGTCGAGGAAATCGCGGATGCCGCGATCAAGGTGCAGAATGCGGGCGAAGCCTTCCCGCTCGAAATCCTCGCGCGGGTCGATGACCTGACCGATACCGCCGACATGCACGACGAAGCCCGCGCCAAGCTGATGAAGGCCATGGGCGTCGAACTGCTGCGCCATGCGGAGGATGTCGAGGCGCAGGAAGCGCCCACGGCTCTGAACCATGCTCTGACGGCCCTGCGCGAAGCCCAGCGCCTCAATGACCGCGTGGGCGTCAAGGATCGCATCAAGCGGGCGGAAAAGCTGCTGGCGGCCTGTGCCACCGCCACGACCGCAACCGAACAGGGCGGCAACAACGCCGCCTGACAGGCTCGCCCCCGGCGCTCAGGGGCGGATCGCGCGAGGCGGGAGGTTTTCGAACCGAAGGGCCGTCCTCTGACCCGATCCCCACCCCTGTAAGCCGGCGGCCGGAACAGGAGGAAATCATGTTCACCCTCATTGCCCTTTTCATTCTCAAGGCCGGGCTTCTGCTGATCGTCATGGCCGCTGGCGGCCTGTTCGCCATCTATGGCGTGGCGCTCCGCTTCGTCATGGGGCTGGAAGCGCGGCCCTCGACCATTCGCCGCTTCGCCTGGTTGTGCTGGGGCCTCGCCATCGCGGGCGTCATCCTGTTCATCTATGCCGGCGCGGCGCTGGCGCAGCTTGTGCTGGTATGAGCTTCGTCGCGCGCCCTCCCGCTGCTGAAATCAATCAGCCGCCGGCGCCGGAAACGACCGTCATCAATGACGGCTTCTTCCCCGACATCGATCCGGCGGCGGTTCGCGAAGCGGCGCGCATTCCGACCAGCATCACGCCTGCCCGCCTGCGCGCGGCCATACTTGGCGCGATCATGCGCGCGGAAATCGACCTTCGCGCATTCGCCGCCACCGCGATCGCCGACGGACACGCGGCGCTGTCCGACATACCCGCGCCCCAGCTGGACGGGGAAAGCGTGCAGGTCATCCGCTACCAGCGCGCCATTGCGCTGTTCGCCAAAGCCGAACTGATCGACCGCCACCGTGATTTCGACCTGACCGCCGCCGGCGTCAACCAGGCCGACGAACTGGAACAGTCGATCGGCGACCTGCGCCGCGATGCCCAACATGCGATCCGCGACATGCTGGGCCGCACCCGAACGGTGGTCGATCTGATCTGATGGCGACCGAGCGCCGCCTTGTAGCCCGCGCAGGCGACAAGCTGGACCTGATGCTGTGGCGGGATGCCGGGCTGGGTCCGCTGGAACTGGCGCGGGTCTATGACGCCAATCCGGGCCTTGCCGGTCTTGGCCCGGTCCTTCCTTTGGGAACCGTCGTCATCGTTCCCGCCACCACCGATGCCCGCGCCACGCGCGTGCTCCCCCTCGTTCAACTTTGGGACTGACGCATGGACCTGCGAACTTTTCTTGAATCCGCCCTCGACGCCGCCGGGTCGCTTGCGCCGTCCCTCTTGGGGTCCGGCGTGGCGCAGGCATGGAAACCCGGCCTGTCGTGGCGCCAGCGCTTCCTTCAATGGGTGGTCGGCTCGACGGTCAGCTTTTACGCGACCCGCGCCATCGTCGCCGTGACGGACTGGAACGACTTCGTCGCACAGTCGATCGCCTTCGGCATCGCCCTGCTGGCCTTCGACGCCACGCCCCGGATCGCGCGCGCGATCATCGACACGCTCACCAGCGTGCCGGGGCGCATCGCCGACCGCTTTCTGCCCAACAAGGATTGATCGCCATGCAGCTTTCGCCCCATTTCAGCCTGGCCGAATTCACGGCGTCCGCCACCGCAGTGGCCCAGCGGATCGACAACACGCCCGGTGCCCGCTCGATCGCCGCCATGCAGCTGCTCTGCGGCAAGGTGCTGGAACCGCTCCGCTCCCATTTCGGCAAGCCGATCCGCATTACGTCCGGCTTTCGCTCGATCAAACTCTGTCTAGCGGTCGGGTCATCGTCGACAAGCCAGCACGCGCAGGGCGAAGCGGCCGATCTGGAAATCAGTGGCGTCGACAATCTTACGATTGCTCGGTTCATCCGCGATCGCCTGCCCTTCGACCAGCTGATCCTTGAAAATTATGTGCGCGGACAGCCGAACAGCGGGTGGATTCACGTCAGCTATCGCGATGGCCGGCTACGCAAGGACGTGCTGACCTATTCGCGCCGAACCTATTTCAAGGGATTGCTGCCATGACGATCGGCTTTTCGCACCTCGCCATGGCGGGCGCGCTTGCCGCCTGCGCGGCAGGCATTGGCGGCTATTTCCATGGCGTGGACGTCGGCGTCTCGCAGGAGCAGGCGGCGCAGAAGCGCGCCGACGATGCGCGGGAGGCCGAACGCCAGAAGCTGCAAGGCCAGATCGATGCGTCGAACGAACGCTATCAGGCGGCCGAATATGACCGCCAGTCCGCTGTCAGGGAAATCTATCATGAAAGCCAGAAGGTCATTGAACGCCCGGTTTATCGCAATGTGTGCGTTGATGCTGACGGCGTCGGCCTGCTCGACCGCGCCGCCGCCACGGCCAACGGCGACGATATCTGGGGGCTTGCTGGCGACACCCGCCCGATTGCCGACAGTCCAGCGGACTGACGCCGGCGACATGACGGGCGCGCAATGCCATGGCAGCCTGACCAGCCTCTATGACGTGGCGGGCCAGATCCGCGCGACCCTGATCGAATTGCAGGGGCAGGCCCGCATCGCCTGCGGCGCGCGCTGATGCGGAAAGCCGATAGCCTGCGGAAATGGCTCACTGCCTTCCTGCCCGAACTTCGCACCCATCCCGATCGGCTGCAAATCTATATCGAGGCGGGGAGCGTCAATGCGCGCCGGTCCGCCACGCTGTCGTTCAGCTATAGCTATTCGCTCAAGGCGCTCATTACCGACTTCGCGGGCGATGAAGATCGGATCATCGTGCCGGTTCTGGCATGGATCGAAAAAGAGCAGCCCCAGCTGCTGCGCCGAAACGACAGCCGACCCTTTGGCTTCGAAGCCGAATTGCTGGACGGCGACACCTCCGACATCGAACTGTCAATCGACCTCACCGAAACCGTTCTGGTCATCCCGCGCGCCGATGGCAGCGGCTATGACGTCGAACATCCGCCCGAACCCGATCTGTGCGATGCCTTCGACGGCGTCGAGGCACGTTTCCTCCAGGGCTTCGGCAATTCCGAACTGCTGGCCGAATCCACCGACCCCGAAGCGGTGCTGACACCGGCGATCCCACCTGAAGCATGACGGACGATCTGGCTGAAGTCGAACGGATCGCGGGCACATTGCTCCGCAGCCTGTCGTCCGGCCAGCGCCGCACCCTGTTGCGGCGGATGGCGCGGGATCTGGCGCAGGGGCAGCGCGACCGCATCGGCGCGCAGCAACAGCCCGACGGTTCTGCCTTCGCGCCACGCAAGCAAAAGCAGCCGCCTGTGTCGGGGCGGGGCGCGGCCTGTTTTCTCTATCCCTCCGGTGGTGGTGGCGAACCGCGCCGCGTTATCATGAAAAGTTTCACCTGGGGAACAGGCCGGATGATGACCGGCTTCGACATCGAGGCCGGTGCGATCCGGTCCTTTGAATTCGGAAAAGTCGTGAAGTGGCTCCCCGTCCCCGAACAATATCACAATGCCGGCGGCGGCCGACTGCGCCGGCGTGGCGGGTTGCGGCGGCGGGCCATGTTCCGTCGCCTCGCCAGCGCGCGCTTCCTTCGCAGCCAGGCCGACGATCAGGGTTTCTGGGTCGGCTTTTCCGGCAAGGCGTCCCAGATCGCCAATATCCATCAGCGCGGCCTGCGCGATCGACCATCCCTGCGCGCCAAGCCGGTCGATTATGCGCGCCGTGAGTTGCTTGGTCCAACAGGTGCAGACCGCGAAAGGCTGCTCGACCTACTCTATCTCCATATCGCCGATAGCTGAACTTTGGATTTCGGTTCAACCTAGGGGAGTGCTCGTCTCGCGATCAGCGTCGAACATCGGGAGATCCCACACATGTGCGAACGCCTCTTGGGGATGGCCAGGTCCGTATGCAAACGGTTCGATTTGATATCGAAACTGGTCTGCAACCAATTCGCCCTCGGTTGTATAGCCTTCCACCTTTACGATGAGCATCAGTGGTTTTAGCGGTGCGGTCCATCCATTCTGAAGTCCACGCGCCACGATGCGCGCCATCATTTGATCTGGGATGGCGATTTCGCGTGGATAACCGGCTACCAAATTCGGCAGGTTTACGCGCATGCGGCGGTACATGGGAAGAGATACTCCTCCGCCGTTAGGTCCGTGCAACAACTCAAGCAGATGGAATCCGCCATCAACAATGTCGAGTGCAGCTGAAATACCGACAGCCTTGAATTCGTCGGGTAGAGTCAGTTCGCCGCCCTGGTCAATCAGTTCGAAGATAAGTCTGACCTCAAGCGCAGGCCCCTGACCGAAGTTTTCGAGCCGAAATGTTGGCCCGATGAGCTTGCTATGATCCAATTTATCGTTTGCGAGGAACTTCGGCCACCCCCCATCGGTGACATGGGTCGGCCATTCGAAGTGTAGAGCGGAGAAATTTCGCTCAAGAGTGAATCGCGGCAATAGTTCCTGCCGCCGCGCTTCCCGTGCTTCTTCGACGGTGGCCTGTGCGGCCTGCATGCTGCGTCGCGAAATCCATGCTGCCCATGCGCTTGCTATCGCCGCAACGACGGTTCCTGCAGCGCTGGCAATTTCATACCAAGGTGTCGGTGTGGTCATGACGCCCTGCTAGCCTGCCATCGCTTGGCAGTCATCAGCATAGCTGATTGAATCATTCGGCATTTGTAGAGGCCGCCTCTACAAATGCCCCCTGTGGCGCGGCCCATGATCGCCGCCCGACATGGGCCGCATGGCCGATGCAACCTATACCGCCGTGGACCTGTCGCGCCTGCCCGCGCCCGACATCATTGAAGCGCTGGATTTCGAGACGATCCTTGCCGACGCCGTGGCGCGGATGCTGGTGGAATTCCCTGAATTCGGCAACCGGGACAGCGATCCGGCCAAACGGCTGCTGCGCGTCTTTTCCTATCTGGCCCAGCTGCTGCGCCAGCGCGTCAACGATGCCGCGCGCGCCGTCATGCCCGCCTATGCCGTAGGCGCGGACCTCGACAACATCGCCGCCCTGTTCGGCATCACGCGTTTCACCATCACGCCGGCGGACGAAGTGCTGGGCATTCCGGCGGTCATGGAAAGCGATGCGGATTTCCGCCGTCGCATGGTGCTCGCGCCTGAAGGCTATTCGGTCGCGGGACCGGAGGGCGCCTATATCTTCCATGCCCTGACGGCCTCGCCCGATGTGCTGGACGCCAGCGCGACCAGCCCGGAACCCGAAGACATCAAGGCGCTGGTTCTCTCGATCCTTGCCGATCATTCGGCGGCAGCGCCGCTGGTCGCGGCCATGACCGTAGCCCTCGATAACGCGGTCTGGCCGGGACAGGTCGTGATTTCCGTGCTTTCGCGGGAGGATAACGGGGCCGCCGATCCGGCGCTGGTCGACACGGTCGAAGCCTATCTGTCGGACGAAACGCGCCGCCCGTTGACCGATTTCGTCACCGCCCAAAGCGCGGACATCGTCGAATTTTCGGTTGAAGCGAACCTGACGACATTCAGCGGCCCGGATGGCGGCGTCGTCATGGCCGCCGCGCGCGCCAGTCTGGACGCCTATATCGCCGCTTCGCACCGGCTTGGCCGCGATATCACCCGATCCGGCATTTTCGCCGCGCTGCACGTCGAAGGCGTCCAGAATGTGGATCTGCTCTCCCCGGCGGCCGATATCATCATTGCCCGCGATCAAGCGCCTTGGTGCACGTCCATCGCGGTGAATTACATGGGGACGGGCGAATGACCTGGCCCCGCTTGCTGCCGCCCCGCGCCACGCAGCTGGAACTGGCGCTGGAACAGGTCGCAAATGGCCTGCTCGATTTCCCCACGCCCGTCCGCGACGTCTGGTCGCCCGATGATTGCCCCATCGAATTGCTGCCGTGGTTGGCATGGGGCCTATCGCTCGACAACTGGTCATCCGACTGGCCCGAAGCCATCAAGCGGGAACGCGTGCGCCAGGCCATCCCGATCGCGCGGCGAAAGGGAACGGCGGAATCGGTCCGCGCGGTCGTGGCCAGCTTCGGCGGATCGGTCGCCATTCGCGAATGGTGGCAGACGGTGCCAAAGGGTGTTCCCCACACCTTCAGCCTTGTCCTGAACCTTGAAAATGACGGCGCACCCGCTTCGGCCGCCTTTGTCGATCAGGTCATTGCCGAAGTCAGCCGCGCCAAGCCGGTGCGGTCCCACTTCACCTTCACGCAAGGCATCAGCACGCGGGCCGGGGTCGGCCTGGTCGCTGCTGTGCGCCCCGCAATTTACGCCCGCCTGTCCTGCACAGCGCCGGCGGCAACCCCAGCCTGAGCGGAGGAATCATGGCCCTCACCATCACCGTTACCGATGCGGGTCGCGCCGCACTGGTCAACGCAGCCAATACCGGGACCGCGCCTGTCACTATCGCGCAGGTCGGCCTGTCGGGCACTGCTGTGGTTCCCGCCAAGGGGGCGACAGCGTTGCCGGGAGAATTCAAGCGGCTGGGCACGATTTCGGGGGGCGTGGTCGCGGACGACACGATCCATGTCATCGTGCGCGACGAAAGCACCGATGTTTTCGCCGTCCGTAGCCTCGGCCTCTATCTGGGCGACGGCACGCTGTTCGCCATCTATGGGCAGGCCGATGTTCTGGCGGAGAAATCCGGACAGGCCATGCTGCTGATCGCCGTCGACGTGAAGTTTGAGGATATCGACGCCACCACGCTGACCTTCGGCGACGCGAACTTTCTGAACCCTCCCGCCACGACGACCACGATGGGCGTCGTGGAACTGTCGACCGGGGCGGAGGCGATCGCGGGGACCAGCTCCACGCGCGTGCCACCGGAAAAGGCCATCAAGGACGCCGTTTTCGCGTGGCTGGACGCGCGTTTCGGCGCGAACAACAGCGGCATCTGGCATCCAGGAAATGACGGCGCGGGCAGCGGTATGGATGCGGACCTGCTCGACGGGCAGCAGGGCAGCTATTATACCAACATTGTGGCGCGTCTCGGCTATGCGCCGTGGGGACCAAACAACGATGGTTCCGGGTCAGGTCTGGACGCCGATCTGCTCGATGGTCAGGATGGCTCCTACTATACCGACATCGCCGCGCGGCTGGGTTACTCGCCGCTCAATGCTGCAGGCGACACGATGACGGGTGTGTTCAACATCGACCGTGGGGACAATGCAGGCATCTATCTGAAACAGGCTGGCGTGGATACCTGGCGGATAATTTCAAACGGTGCAAATCTCGATGTACGGTCGGGCGCAGGCGGCGGTGGCGACGTCAGGATTCGCATTTCCCCCGCCGCGCCGCGCCTTGATCTGACAACCGCCAATTTGATCTGGGCTGGAAATCCTGTTTTCCACATTGGCAATGATGGTTCCGGCTCCGGGATGGATGCTGACCTACTGGATGGCCAGCATGGCAGCTATTATCAGAATCTGGTCAACTCCACCGGGACGCTGCCCAATGCGCGGCTGAGCGGACAGTATACCGGCATCTCCATCAACACGCTGACCAACCAATATTGGATGGCGAACAGCCAATTTGGTCTTCATCTGGGCAACAGCGACATCATCGGCGTTAACGGCATCTACTTCAGTTCTGATGTTTCCAATGCTGATGGCGAAGGACTTAATTTCCTGAAATCCGGCGCGGCGGCGCACAGCGTCGATGCTGCGGATTACGACATATTGCGCGGCCCCGGCAATGGCACGCTGCTCTGGAACGGGGCGGTAATCTGGAATACGGCCAATGATGGCGCGGGCAGCGGCATGGACTCCGACCTTCTCGACGGTCAGCATGGCAGCTATTATCAGAACCTTGCTAACTCCACGGGAACGCTACCGAATGCGCGCATCAGCGGTGCCTATGACGGCGTAACGACCTTCACGGCCAATGAGGTGCGGATAGTCAATGACGGCTATAAACTGTCCGTGTCGGGCCAGTTGCGACAGATCCAGTTCAGCGCCGGATGCCTCCTCTCCTATTCAACGACATCGTCGCGTTTCATTTTTACCCAGGGCGGCACGGATATTCTCTATCTCGCTGCGAACGGCGATTTGAGTGGGCCGGGAGGCAGCGCCTATGACCGCATCATTTCGTCCAGCATGGGGGAAGATGGATACATCGTTTACGCGAGCGGCCTGAAAATTCTCTGGGGCCGGGTCAACGTCAATCAGGATAGCTACAGCACCGTAACCTATCCGTTCACCTTCGACACAACCCCCTGCCCGGTCTTTCCAACGCTCGACACCATACAGAACAACGCCCAGCAGAACACGCAGTTGGGGACCTGGTCGCGCACCGGATTTCAAATCTATCAAGCCGCCGACCGCAACGGCAGCCTACCCTATCATGTGATCGGCAAGTGAAAGGTTCGCCAATGCTATTTTTCAGCCCGTCGACCTGCGGATTTTACGATAGCGAGATCAATGCGACGATTCCGCCGGATGCGGTCGAAGTCACGCCTGCGGAACGGCAAGCGGCGCTGGACGGCCTTGTCCCGGACACGCGGATCGCTGGCGGTCCTGATGGCAAGCCGATCATCATACCGATGGAATTCGACCCGGCGGACCTTCTCGCGCGGCTGCGGTCGGAGCGGGACCGGCGGCTTCGCGCCAGCGATCATACGCAGCTTCCCGACATTCCCATGGATCAACAGGCCCGCGCCACATGGGCCACCTATCGGCAAGCCCTTCGCGATCTGCCTGAAATCACCACGGACCTTGCCGCAGTCGCATGGCCCGAACCTCCCGCAGCGTAAAGGAACGAACATGACTGAACTGACCACCAAGATCGGCAAATTTGATCCCGACACCCGCAGCGTGACTGTCACCTTCACCAGCGGGGCGATTGTCCATAAGCGCAGCGTCAATGCGGTGCTGAAGGCCGATGGCGGCTACGACGCCGCCGCCACCAAGGAACGGGTTGCCGAAGTCGCAAATGGCGTGGCGCACAAGATTGCGGTCGGCACGATCGCGGCCGTCCCGTCCAAGGAAGCGGACGCGCCGGCGCAGGCGGACTGACAGCGCCCGCATTTGTAGAGGCGGCCTCTACAAATGGAAGGTCGCGCAACCGGATAAAGCCCGCGCCATGGTTCGCCCATGGCGCAGGCTCAGGACAATGAACAGCTGATCGGACAGGCTATTCAACCGGGGACCATTGCGTCCGTCGATCATGCGAACGCGACCTGCACTGTCGAAATGGGCGAAATCGTCACCGGGGAAATCCCGTGGATCGCGATGCGCGCCGGCGGCACCCGCTATTGGTCGCCGCCCACGGTTGGTGAACAGTGCATCGTTCTCGCGCCCGAGGGCGATATTGAAAACGGCCTGGTCATTCTTGGCCTCTATTCCGACGCCTGTCCGCCGCCATCCAATGACCCCGATGTCACCCATCTGGAATTCGCGGACGGGGCCGTCCTTTCCTACAATCACGCCACCCACGCCCTGGCCGCGACCCTGCCCGCTGGCGGCACCGTCGCGATCGAGGCGGACGGCGGCGTTTCGATCAACGGGCCGCTTCGGGTCACCGGCCCCATCACGGCCTCCGAAGACGTCACCGCTGGCGGCATCAGCCTGATGAATCACAAGCATGGCGGCGTGCAGGCCGGCAGCGCTCAGACGGGAACGCCGGCATGATCGCTGTCCTTCTCTTCATCCTCGGATTCTGGATCGGCACCGCAGCCATGTGGCTGAAGCTTGAATGGCATTTGGGCTGCGCCGCTTCCGGCATGACCTTCCGCAGGCGGGTCTGGCGCGCCGTGACATATCTCCCTTGGTGGATCGTCTCCCTATGGCGTGCATGAACCGCGCAACCGGCGCCGCGCTCGAAGGGCTGGCGGACATCCAGCAATCGGTGGCGGACATCCTTTCGACGCCCATCGGCTCATGCGTTGCGCTGCGGGATTATGGCTCCCTGCTGCCCGACCTGATCGACCAGCCCATGACGCCCGCCAACATCCTGCGCCTCTATGCCGCGACGGCGGTCGCCATTTCGCGCTGGGAAGATCGCCTGCGGCTACGGCGCGTCGGCCTGTCGTCCGATCGCCCCGGCGCGGCCTCCATCATGATCGACGCCGTGCGGACGGACACGATCGCCAGCAACGGCCTTACCCGCCTCACCGTGCCCCTCCCCTCTCTCCAAGGAGCCTGAAATGCCCTTCAAGCATGGTATCACCGTCACCGAAATCACGACTGGCGCGCGCACCCTGACCGCCGTTTCGACCGCCATCATCGGCCTGGTCGCCATCGCGCCAGACGCGGACGCCGGCACCTTTCCGCTCAACAAGCCCGCGCTGGTGACGGATGTCGAGGCGGCGATCGGCAAAGCGGGCGTGGATGGGACGCTCGCGCAGTCGCTCCGCGCCATCGCCGACCAGACCCGGCCCATCGTCGTCGTCGTCCGCGTCGCGGAGGGCGAGGATGATGCCGAAACGACCAGCAACATCATCGGCACCACCACGGCGGAAGGGCAGAAAACCGGGATGCAGGCGTTGCTCGCGGCGCAGGCGCAGCTGGGCGTCCGCCCCAAAATCCTCGGCACGCCGGGTCTGGAATCGCAAGCAGTCACCACGGCGCTCGCTGTTGTCGCGAAGAAGCTGCGCGGCTTTGTCTATGCGCGCGCGGTTGGTGACACGGTGGCGGAAGCCACTGTCTATCGCGCCAATTTCTCCCAGCGTGAAGTCATGCTGCTGATGCCCGATTTCCTCGCCTGGGATACGGAGGCGGACGCCGCCATCACCAGCTTCGCCGCCGCCCGCGCCATGGGCCTGCGCGCCTTGATCGATGAGGAATATGGGCCGCAGAAAACCCTGTCCAACATCGGCGTGCAGGGCGTCGTCGGCCTGACCAAGGATATCCATTGGGATATTGAGGATCAGGACACCGAAGCGGCGCTGCTCAATGCTTCGGAAGTGACCGCGCTCATCCGCACGGACAGCGGTTTCCGCTTCTGGGGCAACCGCACCACCTCCGACGAACCGCTGTTCGCGTTCGAAAGCACCGTCCGCGTGGCCCAGCTGCTGGCCGATACCGTTGCGCGCGGCATGATGTGGGGGCTCGACAAGTCGCTGACGCCGTCGCTCGCCAAGGACATCATCGAAACGATCAACGGCTTTGGCCGCGAACTGGTGACTGGCGGCGTCCTGTTGGGCTTCAACGCCCGGTTCGATGAAGCCCAGAACAGCACGGCCAGCCTCAAGGCCGGCAAGCTACGGATCGATTATGATTATGCCGTGCCGCCCCCGCTCGAAGACCTCGGCTTCATCCAGCGGATTACGGACGTCTATTTCGCCGACTTCGCCAGCCAGTTGGCCGAAGCCGCCTGATCCGTTCACCCTTCCCCTCTTTCGCATAGGAAACCGACATGGCCCTCCCCCGCACCCTCAAGGACATGCTGCTGTTCAACGAAGGTCTCAACTATCTGGGTGACGCCAAAACCGTCACCCTGCCTACCCTGACCCGCAAGATGGAGGAATGGCGCGGTGCCGGCATGAACGTCCCGGTCAGCATGGACATGGGCATGGAGGCCATGGAACTGTCCTTCACCTGTGGCGGGTTGCGGCGTGATGTGCTGCGCCAATGGGGGATGCCGACAGCTGCCGGCGTCTATCTGCGCTTTGCTGGCAATTACCAGTCGGACGATACCGCCGCCATGGACCATGTCGAAGTGATCGTGCGCGGCCGCCATTCCGAAATCGAAATGGGCGATCAGGAAACGGGCGAAGTGTCCGAATTCAAGGCCACCATGGCCCTCGCTTATTACAAACTCGTCTGGAACGGCCGGACGGAAATCGAAATCGATCCCCTCGCAATGATCGAAATCGTCGGCGGCGTCGATCGCCTGGCCGAACGCCGCAGCGCGCTCGGCATCCACTGACCCTGATGGCCCGGCCCTCCCGCCGGGCTGTCATTCCCCTTTCCCCGCGAGGATTATTTATTATGTCGAATTCGCCCATCCTTTCCGATCCCATCACGCTCGATACGCCGATCCGGCGCGGCGAGGAAACAATCGGCATGTTGCAGATCCGCAAACCCGGTTCCGGTGAATTGCGCGGCCTCTCGCTGGTCGATCTGGGGCAGCTGAAGGTCGATGCGATCATCAAGGTTCTGCCGCGCGTGGCGGTGCCGATCATCAGCGAACCGGAAGCGGCCAATCTGGACCCTGCCGACCTGCTTGCCTGTGGCGCGGAGATTGGCGGTTTTTTGTTGCAGAAGTCGCAGCTAGCGGTTGCCCGCGCTCAGTAGACGACGCGATGGCGGACGTGGCGGTCATCTTTCATTGGCCGCCCGCCGCCATGGACGGGATGTCCCTGTCCGAATTGATGGGCTGGCGCGATCAGGCTGCGAAGCGATCCCGTCCCCCTGATACTCCCGGTAAGCGCGGAAAGCGGTGATGGCTGACAGAAACCTTCGATTGCAGGTCATTCTTGAAGGGCTGGACCGCCTCACCGCGCCGCTCAAATCCATCACCGGCGCATCGTCGTCCGCGCGCCGCGACATTGCCGAAACCCAGAAACAGTTGAAATCCCTCGACGCCCTGCAACAGCAGGTCGGGCGCTATAAGGCGGTCGAAGGCCGATTTGCGAACGACAGCCGCGATCTTCAGGAGGCGCAGGCCCGCGTGGCTGCGCTTCGCGCCCAGCTGGAAGCGACCGAAAATCCCACCAAAAAGCTGCGGTCTGAATTCGAGCGCGCCGAACGGCAGACGGCGCAACTATCCGCCCGCCTTGATTCCGGCGGCGCGGAATTGCAGCAACTCTCCGCGAAGCTGTCGGCCGCCGGCATCGATGTCGCGGATCTGGCGCGTCATGAAGATCGCCTGGCCATGCAGACGCATGAAGCCAACCAGGCGTTGAAGAAACAGACGGCCCAGCTGGACAAGGTCGCGCAGGCAAGTCGCAACTCGCAAAAACTGAACGATATCAGCGCCAAGGCCACGGGCGTGGGCATCGGCATGATGGGCGCGGGCGTTGCCGCCGGCGCGCCTGTGGTCATGGCCGTCAAACAGGCCATGACGCTGGAAAGCGCCATGGCGGACGTGTCGAAAGTGACCAACATGGTCCCGGCGCAGATCGAGAAAATGTCGAATGACTTCATCGACATGAGCACGAAAATTCCGATGGCGGCGAATGAACTGGCCGCGATCGCCGCCGCCGCCGGCGCTGCGGGCGTCGGCATGGACAAGTTCGGCAAGCCGATGAAGGATCAGCGACAGCAGTTGCTGGATTTCACCAAGGACGCCGCCGAAATGGGCGTGGCCTTCGACATGACGGCGGACGTCGCCGGCGAAACCATGGCGAAGTGGCGGACGGCGTTCGCCATGCCGCAGGCTGGCGTGCGCGCGCTGGGCGACAGCGTCAACGCCCTGACCAACACTTTCGGCGGCAAGGCGGCGAATGTCACAGACATAATCACCCGCATCGGCCCGCTCGGAAAAGTCGGTGGCCTGGCCGCTGGTGAAATCGCCGCGCTGGGGTCTACGCTCGATTCCATCGGCGTGCAGAGCGAAATCGCCGCGACCGGCATCAAGAATACAATGCTGGCACTGACCAAGGGCACCTCAGCTACGAAATCGCAGCAGACGGCATTCAAGGCAATCGGCCTCGACGCTGTAACGATGGCCAAACGCATGCAGACCGATGCATCAGGCGCCATTGTCGATGTGATGGAACGCATCGGCAAGCTGGACGAAGCAAAGCGCCCCGCGATCCTCACGCAGCTTTTCGGATCGGAGAGCGTGGCCGCCATCGCGCCGCTGCTCACCAATCTCGACGGCCTGAAACAGCGTCTCGTCATGGTCGGCGATGCCGGCGCAACAGCGGGATCGATGCACGCCGAATTTCTCAACCGGATCGCCACGACCGAAGGGGCGACCGGACTGGCGACCAACGCACTATCCGGCGTCAACACCACCATGGGCAAGGCTTTGCTGCCCACAGTAGTTGCCATTTCCCAAAAGGTAACGGAAGCCGCCGGCGGTTTCCGCAAATGGGCGCAGGAAAACCCCAAGCTGTCAAAAGCCCTGATGCTGTTCATGGCGGTGGGCGCGGGCCTTCTGGTCCTGTTGGGCGGGTTGGCGCTCGGCTTTGCCGCACTCACCGCTGCCGCCGCTCCGCTCGGTATCGCTCTGGGGCCGCTGCTCGCGATCGTCGCCGCCGTCGCGGCATTGGCGGGGGCTGCCTATCTCATCTATTCCAATTGGGGCAGCATCAGCCCGCTTTTCAAATCGCTAGGCGAAGCGGGATCGGCCCTGTTCGGGAAGATCATGGAAGCCGCGGGCAAGTTCATGGACCTGCTCACGATCTTGTGGAACGGCCCGCTGGGCGACCGCATCCGCGTGGTGATGACGCTTGTGCAGGAACTCGCCACGATATTCGGCACGGCGATCGGTGGCACGGTCGTGGCGGTCCTCAATACGCTGATGGGCGTTGCTGGCGCGGTGTTCGATTTCATCGGCAACGCGATCGGCCTGGTCGCGGCGATCCTGACGGGCGATTTCGCGGGTGCGTGGACGGCGGTGAAAGGCATGTTCTCCGCCGGAGCCGATGCGCTAATCGCGATCCTTTCCGGCCTGAAGACAATCTTCATGACAATCGGCGGCGCGATCATGGATGGGCTTATCGCCGGCCTGAAGGCGGGCTGGCAGCTTGTGAAGAATACCATTGGCGACATTGCCGGCATGATGCCGGATTGGGTGAAGAAAATCCTTGGCATCCATTCGCCTTCCCGTGTGTTCGCGATGATCGGCGGACATGTCATGGGCGGGCTGGATCAGGGGCTTGCAGACGGCAGCGACGGCCCTCTGTCGCGCGTGAAACAGGTCGCCGACGCCATGGCGGACACGCCCATGCGAGCGGCTTCATCGGGGATGATTTCGCGCGCCATCGACCTGTCCGGTCAGATGATGCGCGCCGTAGCAGCGGGATCAGTTGCCCCGGCCATTGCCGCCGCACCTGTCGCTGCCCAGCCCATGGGGGGATCGGCCGCCGCGCCCGTCACCATTCACAAAAGCTATGAAATCAAGGTTTCCGCGCAGGGCGGCGCGCCCGCGCAGGACATTGCAGCCCAGGTGCGCCGCGCGCTGGAAGAGATCGAGCGCGAAAATCGCGGTCGCGGCTTTGGCGATGAATGAAAGGGGCGATGATCGATGCACCTGATGGCGCTGGGGATGTTCCTCTTCGAAATCGGAACCCTCCCCTATGACGAACTGCAACGAAAATCGGACTGGCGGCACGCGCGATCGACGCGCGTCGGCGCGCGCGATGCGGTGCAGTTCGTCGGCCCCGGCGATGAAACCATTTCCCTTTCCGGTTCGGTCTATGCCGAAATCGCCGATGGGCGGGTATCGTTGGACGAACTGCGCGAAATGGCGGGCGCGGGGGACGCCTTGCCGCTGGTCGACGGCAGCGGGACGGTTTTCGGCACTTTCGTGATCGAGGCGATCGATGAACGCCACGCCTATCTCATGAACGATGGGCGCGCGCGCCGGATCGACTTCGGCATCGACCTGCTGCGCGTGGACGATCCCGCCGGCGCCAACGGCCAGCAGGCGGCGCAATGAGCGAAACTGTCAGCAACATCGCCGATTTCCGCGTGACGCTCGACGGCAAGGATTTGACGGACGCGATGCGCCCTCGCCTGGTCTCCCTTTCCCTGTCGGAAAAGCGCGGCGACGAAGCCGACCAGCTGGACATAGTGCTGGACGATAGCGATGGTCGCCTTGCGATCCCCAAGGAAGGGGCAGCCCTGCGCGTCCAGCTGGGCTGGAAACAGGGCAGCGATGTGACCGTGGGGCTGATCGACAAGGGCAGCTTCAAGGTCGATGACGTGACGCACAGCGGCCCGCCCGACCAGATCAGGATTCGGGCACGCGCCGCCGATTTCACCAGCGAAATCCGTAACCGCCGGGAACAGAGCTGGAAGAATACGACGCTGGGCGCGGTGCTGAAGGACGTTGCCGGCCGCAATGGGCTGGCACTGAAGGTCGCGCCGGATCTGGCGAGTATCGCGCTTCCCTCGATCGTTCAGAACCGGGAAAGCGATATCGCCCTTCTAAAGCGCCTGGGGCGCGAAAATGATGCGGTCGCGACCATCAAGGACAAGCATCTGATTTTTGCGCGCAAAGGCGCTGGAACGACCACCAGCGGCAAACCATTGCCCACGCTGACCATCACCCGCGCCAGCGGTGACGGCCATAGCTGGCAGCGGCAGAAACGGGACGGGCAGAATGGCGTATCGACCAGCTGGCACGATCGAAAGGGCGCAAAGCGTAAAACCTTCACCGTGGGCGAGAAGGACGGCGCGAAAAAGCTGAGGAAGGTCTATCCCGACGAAGCATCGGCCAAGCGCGCCGCGCTCGCCGAACGCGATCGCCTGAAGCGCGCGCCTGCGACCTTCGATTTCAAATTGGCACTCGGCCGCGCCGACGCCATGCCTGAAGCCCGCGTGAAAGTGACGGGCTTCAAGGATGAAATCGACGCACCGACCTGGCTCATCACCGATGTGACCCACAGCCTCGACAAAAATGGCGGGTTCAGCACCAGCCTGAAACTGGAAGTAGCGCCGAAATGAAACGTCAAGCGTCTCGTGAAATGAATAACAATCCGACGATCGGTATAAAGCGGCTCCATTGGCGCTGCGTTCGCGGCTTAAAACGCTGGTAGAAAGCCATATCGATCGAAGATATCAGATCCTGAATACTGCCGGCTAGTTCCGCCATGCGGTCCTGATCGACGGGTGTCCGCACTCGACCTTTTTTCTCAAATTCGCCGCCGGTAGCAGCGCGTCTCACATCAGCCATCATCTCGCTCGGCGTAGCCACGCCAAGCGTTGCTAAAATTTGAAGATGGCGCGCTAAGTTGCCGACTTCGGCTTTCAACACGACTGCTGAAGCTCCCGCAGATTTTTTGTCGCATATCAGCCAGTAATCATGAGCTGACGCCTGCACCGCTTCACATGTGGCTTTGGCATCCTTGACATATTCACGGACTTCCTTTCGGAACTCACGCCGATCTGTCATCGAAGCGACAACGAACCAACCAACAATTGTGACAATCGCAGTCACAACGAAGGAGAATTTCAGCAATATATCCGCTTCCGGGATGGCTATTTCCAATAGCTGCGGATTTCAGATTCCAGCGAGGGGTCTTTCGTCTTGAAAACGAATTTTCGCATCAATTCGCTGGCTGAGAAACCGAGACGCACAAGGCCACCGAATGCCTCTTCCAGAAAAGACGAACCAATTCCACGCGTGCCATCGAGATCGACGACAAGGCGGTCATGCCGTTGCAGTCCAGGAATGAGAAAGTCCCGCCGGAAGCGCTCACCAGAGGCCGGTCCGTCAGATATAAACCGGCCCGCCGGCGAACGGGAAAAATCCGTGGCAATGCTGATCATACCATCATCCATCCGAGTCGCTGCCTGCTGCTCCTATCGGAACTTGCCAAGATATCAACGTCCCTAACAATCCGCTCTTATAAAAACCGTCCGATAGCTCTCCGGTTTCCATGCTACGACCAACATGGCCATGACCACTAAAAATCGCAACGCCTCCGACATCATTTTCATGCACGGCGTTCCAAATCTGCGGCAATCCATTTCCCCTATGCTTCTCACCCGTCGAAGATTCTCCGATAACCAACGCGGTCTTTATAGCCCGAACGTCGGGGCAATCGTTGGAAAAAAGCGTCGCGAATTTTTTCAGAAGGGAGCGGTCCCACTTACCCGGCAGGGAGAGGGATTTCGAAATGCCAATTCCCAGATCGCAGATCAGAACATGGAGATGTCCTTCATCGTCTTCGGATGTGAACATCCACCATCGACGCTCTCTGAACTTCCCACAGCCATCCCCGCGATCACGGGCGTAAGCATGGTGCAAGCTATTGATGACCGCTTCCGACAGACCGACATTCATCTTTTGAATCAGGGATGGCGCCAGTTGTCCCTCATATTCATAGAGAACATCACCTGGCTTGCTATCGATCCGGGTGCCAGTGGCATAACGCCAGTTCCGGACGGTGTCATGAAACACTGACTTATCACTGTGAATCTGTGGGTGCTCCAGCCGCTCCAACAGACCGATCTGATCCAGCACCTGCTGGACGATCTGTCCTTCCTCATCTTCGGCGGCAGGCAACCGGCAACGTAATAGCTGATGAGTCTGTCCCATCCGCTGCGCTCGATCGATTTCCGCCACAGCCACCAACATGCCCGGTGCCCGAAGCTTCCGTGTTCGGCTGAAGTCCAGCAAGACGTTCTGCCGCTTCCGAAGATATGCCTCCCGCAGAGACTTGCAGAATCGCAGTGTCGCAGATCGCGTCACGAAATGACTAAGGTCAAAAACCTCGGGCGCAAATATGCGAACAAATTCGCTGTTGAGCCGCCGTCGCGCCAAATGCCAACGTCGCAAGCCCCCTCGGCGAATGTGGCGTTTTTCGCGCTGACGAACCTTGCGCCGTGCTCGCCTCCAGCGCAACGGGCCGCTCGGCTCTGATATCGCCCTCATATATCAGTTTTCCGTTGGCACGCGAATTTCGATGATCTTCCAGCCAAACTTCTCTTCCCCCCTCCCCCAGGCTCAACGCGCCGCTCGATCCCGTTACTCACATGCAATCCCATCGCCATCGCGGTCCAGATGACGCCCATAGCCCGGATTGCCCCGCCGGATCGGCGCAGCGCCAGCTGCACGGGCTGCACGGCAACTTGAGTAATAGGCGCTACCACCTCCACGTTCGGCGACCTGCATCTTTCGCGGCGGCGAACCTTTCCTCGGTGTCACGGCTCTAGGCCTATTGGCGTGGATGTGCACGACTGGTTCAGCCCGCACCATCCGGCCTTCTTCAACGCGCGCCTCCGCCGGCGTCGGCGCTGGCATTTCCGACCGCGCCTGCTCGACCATTGCAGCTCGCTCCCGTGCCGCGCGCTGCGCTTCTTCGGGGAATGCCGCCGCCCGCATTTGCTGAATCTGCTGCGCGAGCGTGAGGCCCGAACAAAGCGGCCTTTCGCCAAGGGAGCGCGTGTCTACCAGGAACGCGCCCGACCGGATTTGTTCGCCAATGGCTTGGTCTATTTCCTGATTGGTAAGGCAGGCGGACTTCGCCGCCGCCGGCGCCATGGCCGCGAAGAGCGCCAGCCCGATTATTCCGCCCTTCATCTGAAAAGCTTACGCAGCAGTCCGAACAACGAAATGGAAGTCCGGTTGTAGACCCGGTTATAAACCGCCTTTTTGGGATCGGTGATCCATCCGCCGCCGCGTGGCATCTTCACGCCCATATTGTGCCGCACCATCCGCGCAAGCGATGTGCGCGCGGCAAAGGATTTCTTCAGGCTCGGCTTTCGAATGCCAAATTTCATCGTTTCCCCTTCCAGCTCAGCGCGCCGCTCGGCACTCCCGCGCCAACCTGCCCCCATCATCCCATTGCCGCTTATAGACCGCCCTTCCCGCCTGCAATTGCGCGCAGGCCGTGTTGACCTGACCCACATAAATCTGTGCGACCGTTCGCCCATAATGATCCCGCTTGACCGGCACGATCCGCAAATGCCCGCGCAGCATTCCCGCCAGTTGACGCTGCGATTTACGAGCATCGCCAGCCACGCATTTCCGCCCTTTCCGGCACCCATGCAGTTCGGGCGCGTCGATGCCCAGCAGACGGTATCGCTGTCCGAGGCATTTGATCGTGTCGCCGTCGATCGCAGTGCATTGACTGGCGGCGATGGCGAGCAGCACGGACAGTATCAATGTCGTTCAACGGTTATTGAGCAAACCATTCTACGCAAGTAACTGCGCCTTTTGCGCGTCGAACTCTTCCCGCGTAATCAGGCTGCGGTCCAGGAGATCGGCCAACTTGGCCAGCTGATCCGCCGCCGAAGATGCAGCAGCTGCCGGAACCGATCTGGCACGCTTGGTCCCGGCTTCTACGATGGTGCGAAGCTCTCCAAATTCGGCATTTTGTTTCTTTCCTTTGAAAAGGACGCTGTTTTCATCCTTTGTGGCCGCCATCAGACCAGCCCGGCTTTCATTACCGCCCATGATGGAAAACTGGATATAGCCCGATGTCATCAGGCTCGCGGGCTTGAACTGGACAGCCGCGATGCTCGCAAATGGAATGCGCTTTTCGCCTTTCAGCCCATGAAGACTGAACGACACCAAACCTTTGCGTCGAATCGTGATGCCATCGGCATCAACTTCTACTGTCGCTCCATATCCTTCGAACTTGCGATTCATATTCCCCCCAACGAAATCCGCAGCTTAATCAAGCCTAACCAGCGGCAATTGAGATTGTCCACCGCTATTATCCCTTACGGCTGTTAACCATTTTCCTACTCTTCGGCGCTTACGGGCAAATGGAACGAAAGCGGAACAAATATAGGATTTGTGTTGAGTAACAAGACTTTCCGTCCCACGCCGGGATGCAGCCATGGATGCGTGCCATGTCCGATCAGCTGCGCGACGATCGCGCAGGCGTGGACTGATCTTCGGCGCCAGCTGGAGGAACTGGTGCGGCAGCAGGCGCTTGCGCCCTGCCCGGCTCGATCACGACAGGTCCAATCGCTGAAAAACCAGATGGCAGCCGCTGAGCGAGAATTTTTGCGGCTTCGCTGCGGCTCGCATCCGGTGGCACCAACGCCAGCAGACTTTCGAACATATCCGCCAGCGCAGCTTCACTAGGAAGCGCGACGGGCAGCGATACGAAATGAACGGCGGGAAGCGCCGATTCGATTTCCCGCGCCTCCGGCTGTGCTTCCGCGTCATTCAGACCCGCCAGTCTCATAACTTCAGTCGGTTCAACGCCATACTGCGCCAAAACTGTAGCTACCTTTCGCGTAAAATCGATCGGTAAATGAGGCTTTTTGTATGTGTTTGGGTTCTCGTAAAAATTATACGAGGAGTGCCCCATTTCCAGCTTTTCCGCCATTTGACGAATAGAAAGCGGCGGAACAGCCTTGAGGCGCAATTTCTTCAGCTGAGATCCAACGGGCGGCATTCCCGCACCATGCAGAATTTTCGCACACTGTCCGTTCATAATCTCTATTGACGATCGTTCATATATTTTGCACACCGTTGGGCATGGCTTCTGAACATGACCTCTTCTCCCTATTTGGCGGCATCCGTCCCATGGCGCGTAAGATGGGCGAAGCACCTTCCAACGTGGCAGCGTGGAAGCGCGTGGGTCGCATCCCCGCAGAAAAGCAGCCCCATGTGCTGGAAGTCGGTTTGGCCTTGGGCCTGCCCATCACCGCTGAACATGTCGTCTTCCCCCTCGGACGGCCCGACGCCGCCCCCGCGGATCTAGCCCAGGACGAAAACAGCGTCGTTCGCGATCAACAGCCCCAAACGCAAAAAAAGGACATGCCGTGACCGAAGTGATTATGTCACAGGCGCTCGGCGTTTTTGCGCTGGTCCAGCATGGCGGCGAACCCGGCCCGAGTCTGGGAATCGACCCGGCGACCAATGCTTTTGGCCCAGCCCAGCAATTCTTCGGGATCGAACGCGATACGCTCGACATGTATGCCGCTCGCGGCCTTCTTTTCCAGATCAGGGGCGATTGCGGCTTGGTATTCCTCGACCGTTGCGGACTTGATGCCGCCCTCGCTGATTTCGCGGAACCGATCATAATTGGCTGCATCCGGCCAGAGGACGGCGATGCGGTTCACATGCATGGAATTCTCCTTTCGTTGCAGAGTCGTAACGCAACGATAGCCGAAGCCGGAGGGGCCTCCGGTGGACGCGCCCTCCTCCCAGAAATTCAACGAACATCCCGGCACACGACGCCGGATGTAACCGCCGCACGCTGCGGCAAATGCGAAAGGAAGAGAAGTTGAACACCACAGTCACATTGAGCAAGGAAACGGCGAGCGAATTCGATTTCATCGTCTGCCTCGACGCCTCCGGGTCGATGGCCTCGCCATCGAAACGCTTCGCCGGCAAGACGCGCTGGCAGGAAGCGCAGGAAACGATTTTCGGCCTCGCATCCGCGCTGGAAGCCTTCGACGCCGATGGCATTGACGTCATCCTGTTCGGCGGCGCGGTCGAAACATTCGAAGGCGTCACCACGGCCAAGGTCGCCGATATCTTCGCGTCTCGTTCGCCGCGCGGTTCCACGCCGCTTCATACCGCGCTGGCCGCTGTCGTCGCGAAACAATCCGCGACCAGCAAGAACACCGTCGCCATCATCTTCACCGATGGTGAACCCGATGATCGCGCCGCCGCTGCAAAGATCATCACCGATGCATCGAACGCGCTGGAGAAGGACGAGGCGCTGACCTTCCTGTTCGTCCAGATCGGCGACGATACGGGCGCGGCGAAATATCTGGCCCAGCTGGACGACGATCTGACCGGCAAGTTCGACATCGTGGATGCCGTCACGGCGGCGGAGGCCGATGCCATGGAGCCGATCGACCTCATCAACAAGGCCATCAACGACTGACCTGAAATTGACCGGGCGGGGACACGACCCCCGCCCGGTCGATCCGCTTGCGAAAGGACGAAACGGACATGGGCATTCTCAGGAAAATCGCCGCAAAGGGCAAGGCGTTCTTGCTGGCGGTCAAGGCGGAATATGACCGGATCAACTCGCCGGTCGTTCGGCTGGCCGTCATCGCCGTCGCCACCCTCATGGCGTTCTGGCTCGCGTGGAAGGCGATGCCGCTGCTGCTGATCGTCGCGGTGCTGCTGGTCGCCACGCTGGCGATCGGCGCGGGCAATCACCCGGAGGATGGCCAGTGATCGCGCCGCTCATCGCCCTGCTGCTGATCGGCAGCGCGGTTTTCGCGCTCACGGTCATCACGTCGATGCTGGTCGAATATCGCGACCGCATGATCGCCGCCCTGCTGTTCGAACCTATGCCTTACACCCCGCGCTATCGCGCCGGTCGGCGGATCGGGGGGCGGGCATGAGCGCGAGAAAGAAGGTCGTGAGCATGGTGGTCGAAGTGTCGGTTCCGGCATGGCTGACCGCCGCGCAGGCTCGCAAGGAAGTGCGGTCGCTGATCCAGCATCAGGCTTTCCATGGGCACATGGGACGCAACCATGCCCATGAACTGTGGGATGAGATTGGCGAAGGCAATTTCAAGGTGCGCGCTGTCCGCAGCGTGGGCGCTCATGTGCAGAGGGCCTGACCATGGCTGATCCCCGCGCCCTTACCCAGGCAGAATTCTGCGCCCGCTTCGAAGCGCACATGATCGCTGCGGCTGGTTTCGACCGCTTCGATGATGGCACGACCGTTGCCGCCTACGCGAAGGCAACCGCGCCAACATATTGGGAAGACGAAAGCTTCCGTAAGGATGGTCCCGAAGCCAGCGCCGACAGCGACATGGATTATTGGGGCGAGGATTGATCATGGTCCGTCCCATTCACCCCGCCGCGCTGCACGCCATCAGCCTGATCGGCGCAGCCTCGTGGCTTTTCGTCTTCCCGGCGCTGTCCCGCCTCTGTGTGCTGACGGATGCACTGCTCTCAAGGATTTTCCCATGAACATGGAATATATCCGCAACTATTATAAAGTCCCCGCAAAGCAGGGCGCCCGCGTACGCTACAGCGGCGGCAGGGAAGCCCAGCTGGGCACCATCGTGTCGGCCAGCGGCGGCCATGTGAACATCCGCCTGGACGGCCAGCGCCACGCCCTGCCCTACCATCCCACATGGAAGCTCGAATATCTCGACGCGGAGGCGGCAGATGAGTGAAGACACCATGATGCTTTTGCGGCCGGCGGCCGACCGCTGCCAGATCTGCGCCGCGAAGCATGAAGATCATCTGCCGCACAACGCGCAGAGCCTTTATTATCAGATGTCGTTTCAAATGCAGCATGGGCGCGGCCCGGACTGGAACGACGCGATGGCCCATTGCTCCGACGAAATGCGGGCGCTGTGGCGCAATGCGCTGATCGAAAAAGGCGTCGACGTCGATGGCGGCAAGGTCAACCCGGTCAAGGATGGCGAGGCCAGCGTATGACTCCCGCCCTGGTCCGCCACGATGGCGCGGAATTTCCGCTCGACACCTTCATCGACGCCTATCGCATGGTGCGCGTCGATGATTTCAATCTCCCCCGGCTCGATTGCGACATTCGCATCATGACGGTCGATGCCTGCGGCAACGTCGAAACCGACCGCCGCGCCAGTGAAATCGACCTCCGCACTGTCATGGCCTTTCGCCTGATCGACGGCTTGCCCAACCACGAACCCTGCATTTTCTGCGGCACGTCCGACGATGACGGCGAGATTTGCGACGACTGCCGCTCCGATGAGGAGGGCTATTGGTGAGCCGTTTTGCCGCTTCTCGCAAAAAGCCTCTCCAAATGCCGCTTGGAGACAGCGCTGGATATTCGCTGCAAGCTGCCACGCCTTGGATGGGCATGAAGGATTTGCCGCGCGTGCGAACCGACAGCTTTCTTGAACGGCGGCCCGACGCATGACGAAACCCCGTGCGCCCCTGTCCTTCTCGCTCGCGATCCGCCAGATCATCGAATTGATCGGATGCCCCGCCGCCGCGCGCGCGACCAGACGCGCGGTGCGGACGGTTCTGCACTGGAGCGAAAGCGACCGCTCCAGCCTTCCCCGCCTCGATCGCGCCATTGCGCTCGACCGAGCCTTTCTCGCCGCCGGCGGCGGTTATCCTCCGATCCTCGCCAGCTACGCCCGTCAGCTCGAAATCGACATGGCCGATCTGTTGGCCTGTCCGACTGCCCTTACCGATGCCATCGCCCTCGCCGCGCGGGAAACCGGCGAAGCGGTCAGCGCCAGCATTCACGTCACTTTGTCCGGCGCGTCCGCCGCCGCCATCAATCTCGCAATTGCTGAAACCGAAGAGGGCATGGGATCGCTCACCGGCCTGCTCGCACGGCTCAAGTCATTCCTGCCAGGCAATGGGGCCAGGCGGAATCAATCGGGGGACCGAAAGTGAGGAACCAGATGGGGCAAGGGGGCGGCGATGGCGGCCAGTAATACGCGCATGCCCAAGATGCAGTGCCCGTCCTGCGGAACCGACGCCTTTGCGCGGACAGGCGGCAAGCGGTCGATGCTGTATCGCGAAATCTATTATCATTGCTTCAACGACACGGCCTGCGGTCATGTCTTCGTCGTTTCGATGACGGCGCTTCGCACGGTGCGACCCAGCATGGTCGCCCAGCCGATCGAACGCCTCCCCCTCACCACTTGGCGCCACGCGGCCAATGATCGGGCCGCCAATGACGACGATGGACCGCCAGACGAACCAAGGGCCAGCCAAATGAGCGGATAAGCCCCTCTCCTCATCCCCCTCCTGTCCGATTTTCCACCCCCACGCGCCCCATGCGGGAGCGCGAACAGAAAGGCTTTGTCATGAGCGATGGTAACGTAGCAGCAGAACGGCTTCGCCTGTTCATCGAGCGCATCGAGCGGCTTGAGGAAGAGAAGAAGGGCGTCGGCGACGACATCAAGGACGCTTATCTGGAAGCCAAGACCAATGGCTATGACGTGAAGACGATGCGGACCATCGTCCGCCTGCGGAAGCTGGAGCGCAACGCCCGCATGGAAGCGGAAGCCCTCCTCGAAACCTACAAGAACGCGCTGGGCCTGGACTGACCATGGTCCGCGCACCCGTCGTAATCGTCATTTACGGGCCTGGCGCCACGCGGCAGGTCCACAACGCGGAAACATTCGCCACGCTCTACGGTGTCGGCGTGATCGTGGTGGACGCGCCGGACGAAGGCCATCCTTTTCCTGATCGCAATGCCATCATCCTGACGGAACGCGAACCCGATGAAATCAGTGAATGGCGCGCAGCTAATCCTTTCAACAGATCCGCGGTCGTCTTCGTCCCACTCGCTGTCCCGCTCCGCGCCATCGACGCCCCGCCACCCGCATCTCCGCCGTCGCGGCGGCTGACCCGCGATGAGCATGTCGCGCTCACCTGTCTCCAGGGTGGCTACGGGACGGCTACCTATCGAGTGGCGGCGGCGCTGTGGTCGCCTCGCATTCGCTCGACCGCTCGCGCGCGCACCATCCTCCGCCGCCTCCAGCGCTGGGGCTTGGTGCAAGGTGTCACCACACCCGATGGCGGCAACATCTGCTGGTGGCGAATCACGGACGCCGGCCGAAAGGCGGTGCAGCCGTGACAAACTCCTATTTGGATCGTCGCATTGTAGGCCACCGACGTGATATCCGGGGTCAGCACAATCCTAATGTTAGTGATCCGCGGCTCTTTGCCTATCTCGCCGAAACCACGCCATCTGCCCGCGCGTCGATACGCGACGCGCAAGAGTTTGATAGCGAATTCTATCCAGGCTTCGACGCGTGGCATCTCTCGCTACTGGTAGAGATGGCGCGACCAGATATGCCCAGCATATACCCTGGCAAGAGGCTAAACGGCACCGGCAAGCGCGCACGATCAATGCTCGTAACGCGCTGGGATCAGATCGAGGCGGCGAGTATCGATCCGATCCTCGAAAAACTGAAAGAGATGGCGCCTTTCGTTGATGCCGGATGGGATACGACAAGCGTCTATAGACCGTCTGAAATCATAATTTTGCGCTATTTCATTTGCGTCAGTGATCGCGAAAATCCCGACCGCGCCGACTCTATGAAAAAGCAGGCAATCGCTTGGATCGATGAAGGCCGCCGGAGATGGCAGCGCGGATTTTCGGCAGATCCCATTGGGATGCCGAAAGCTAGGTTGGCCTCGGTCGACCGAACAGCGGATGCCGGTCGGAAGGCGGTGCAGCCATGACCCAGCGCGAACGCGCTCTGTTGGAAGCCTGCCAACAATTCATCCCGAAGAGTATCGCGCTCGGCAACGAGAATGTGCCGGACGATCTTGTCATCCCGCTCGACGTGACCATGGGCGAGCTTCGCAGGCTGGACGCGGCCTGCGCCAATGCTTCCTCCCCCGCCGCTGAAGGTCATGGCCCGTTGATAGAGGTTGAGCGGGACAGCGAGGGGCATGTGCTAATCTGCACGGGCTGCGGCACGGTCGAAACTGTAGCATCGATCCGTCAGCGTTGTGCAACGGCATTTACGTGCTGCCCAGAGCGAAAAATGTTGCGCGCGATCCCATCGGCAGATTCCACCGCTCAGGCTGAGCCGGTGGCCCAAATCGTCATGTTCGGCAGCGACCTGAAGGAAGTGGCTTGGCGGAAGGGAAAGATGCCTCCCGCTGGAACGCCGGTCGCCAACAAGCATTATCGGCCAGACGCGGAATTCTATGTCCACGCATGGAACCGCGGATTTCACCCCCAGGGCGATCCGACCGAAAAGCTGCGCGTTTCCCGCATTTCACCGCCGCGCGGTGAAGCGCGCTTCAGGCATCCCACGACCAAGCCCGACGACCTCATGGCCAAGATCATGGCAAACGTCGCCGGCGATACCGTGTGCGATCCTTTCATGGGCACGGGATCGACCGGCGTGGCCGCGATCCGCGCGGGAAAGCGCTTCGTCGGGATCGAACGCAATCCCACCTACTTCGAAACAGCCGCCGCCCGCATCCGCGCGGCCGTCGACTCCCGGAAAATCGAAAGGATGGAGGCATGAAACCCCGCATCTGCACCTGCACGGAATGCCGCAATCTCGATCGCCTGCACCCAAAGGAAGGGCGGCAGCTTGTTCTGTTCCCCGCGCGCCGCGTCGGGAAGAGCGCTGCCTATGCAAAGCTGACGGCGGGCATCGCCGCGAAGGCAATCACATGACCGTCCCGATCGTCAGCCTCGACAAGCGCGTCTGCCGGGCCGTCGAAGTCGGCAAGGGTATCCGACTGGAATCCGTCGATCTCGATATCTTGGTCGAACTCGGACTGATCGACCTCCTCCACGAAGCAAAAACAAGAATATTGAAGGAACAGGCACGGTGTCGGCACGAACAACGCCAATCTATCGGCGCGGCAAATACTGGCTCGATTGGGACCGTAAGGCAGACGGATCGCTCCGCTCCCCAAACCTCACAGTCTTCTGGTATGATCCCGACACGCGACGTGTCCGCAGCGCATCAACGGGCACGGCGGAGGAAGGTGATGCCATCCTCGCGCTCGATGGACGCTACCTCGCCGCCGCCGACGAAGCCCCGTCCTTCTGCCATGCCTGCGGCCAACCGCTCGCCCTCGCCCAAGCCTACCTCCTGACGGATGCGGTCGCGGATTACCGGCTTGAATGGGGGGACTCTCGCCTGTCTGGCGCAACGATCGAAGGGCGTCTGAAACACGTCATAGAATTTTTGGAAGATCAGGAAGCCAGACCGGCCGGGAAATTCGGCCTCGACACGACATGCGCCGCCGCCTGCACAAAGGTCTTCGTCCATGCCTATCGCGCATGGCTCAGCGAACGGCCGGTTGAATGGCGCAACAAGGCAGGCGAAGTCACGGTTTCCCGCCCTCGATCCCCTGCGGCGGTCGAAGCATCGATCGCGCAGCTTATCGCGGTCCTCAACCACGCAGCCAATGCCGACCCGCCCCGGTCGGACAAGCGCCCGACCTATCGTCCGCTTCCAGCGGCACAGGTGCAGCGGAAGCGCCGGACCCGCATCGGCATTGAGGAACTGGCGGAGATGTTCGCCTATGCGGCGGAGCCGGAAAAGCCGCGTGGCTCGCTCCATGCGTTTCTTGTCGGCACACTTTGCACGATTGCGCGCCCAAGTTCCGTTGTCGACATTTCGGTCAATCCTGTGCGGGAACAATGGTGGCCGGGCGCCACCGCGATCGACCTTAACCCGGTCGGTCGCCGCCAGACGAAGAAGTTCCGGCCCATGCTGCCGGTGCTGCCCCTGCTCGAACAATGGCTGCAGGAAACCTACGCGGAGTGGACGGCCACCGGCCCGCTTTTGAAGCCCGCGCGCGGCTGGCTGGTCAACTATTATGGCCGGGGCGTTCAGGACGTGGACCGGGCATGGGACACGATGCTCCGCACGCTCGACCTGCCGCGCGGCCGCGAATGGCGGTCCTATGTGCTGCGCCATAGCCTCGCGACCCTTTGCAGAAATCGCGGCGCGGAACGCTGGGATCTGGAAGGCTTCATGGGCCACCGCGCGCCCAGCCAGACAGAAGTCTACGCGATGGGCGATTTTCCGTCTGTTCAGAAGGCTTTGCAAGGAATCGTCGACGAAATCGACAAGCGCGCGCCGGGCGTCCTGCACCGGGTTCACACCGGAGAGCGCCCCGCCCCCAAGAGCAAAAAGGAACTAAAAATGTCTGGATAAACAAAGGCTTGTTGCTGGTGCCGCTTACAGGACTCGAACCTGTGACCCTCGCATTACGAATGCGATGCTCTACCAACTGAGCTAAAGCGGCATCGGGGCGGGCAGATAACAGCGGTTGGCCTTCAGGACAAGCGGCCATTTCATTCCATCCCCTCGATTCCGCGCCTTCGCATCGTCGCGGCGTTCTTTACCGGCCATTTACCATCCGATGCCATTGTAAGCCCCAAAGATTTGCTTTGGTTCAAGGATCGATCGGGATGGACACTCTGCGGGGGCATGATATCGATGGCGATCGGGACGATTTCGACTACGCCGACGACGCCGCGATCGAAAGCCCGCCCGCCATCATCACCAATGAACGGCGTATGCAGGTCCGTGCCTATAATTATTGGGCATCGCTGCTGAAAGATCGCGCGCTCCCTTCGATCGAGGATCTTCAGCCCGAACTGCTGGAAGATTTCGGCCCCTACAGCGTGTTGCTGGATTTCAGCGTCGGCATCGACAACCCTGCGGTCATATATATGGGCGCCGCCCTGCGCCAGGAATGCGAGATCGCGGGATCGATCAGCCGCATCGGCGACGTGCCGCCGCGCTCGCTGCTGTCGCGCCTGACCGACCATTATCTCCAGATCATCGCCAATGCCGCGCCGATCGGCTTCGAAGCCGAATTCGTGAACCAGCGCGGTGCAGACCTGCTCTACCGCGGCATATTGATGCCCTTTTCCTCCGATGGCGAAACGATCGACTTCGTGTTCGGAGTCATCAACTGGAAAGAGGCCGCCAGCCGCGCGGAAACCGACGCGCTGGAACGAGAGGTCAGCGAAGCGCTGGGCTTTTCCCTGAACGGGTTCGCGGCCGATCCGCCCGTGCTCGATCTGACGGTTTCGGACATGATCGAAATGCCGGTTCCGGATGCCGGTGCGCCGCTGGCCGATTGGCTGGCCATGGCCCGCGACAGCGCCGAGCAGGCGCGCGCGGGTGAAGCGCGCAGCCACATCGCCCTTTATCGGGCCGTGGGTCTGGCCTATGATTTCGCGCTAGCGGCCGAGCAATCGCCAGAGGATTATGCGGACCTGCTGACCGACGCCGGCATCAAGACGCAAGCGCGCAGCCCGATGACGGCCATCGTCAAGCTTGTCTTCGGGGCTGCCTATGACAAGACGCGCATCACCGAATATGCGACCGCGCTGGACCATGCCCGTGCGCAGGGCATGGGCGCGGGTGCGCTGGCCGCGTATCTGGCCGCCTATGCCGGCGGCCTCAAGGCGCTGGTGCGCGACACCCGCGCGGCGCGCCGGGCCGCAATGCCCGCCAGGCCGGACCGCAGCCGCACCGTGCGCGAAGCGATCAGGATCGCCCCCGCCCTCGCGCCGCAGGCCATCGCTACCGACGAGGATGGACTGGCGGTCGTCGTGGCCCGCAGGGAAATCGACGGCTCGCTCGCCATTGTCGCCGCCCTTCCGGAAGGATCGGCGCTTGGCCGGAAGGTGATGATCG
>Ga0180223_1000410_pt1 | contig 57021 bp, 54 predicted proteins | sample eDN5th30CKraftOP_FD_151337 | JGI IMG/M metagenome (GOLD analysis project Ga0180223, IMG submission 151337) | Enriched Organic Plus compost microbial communities from Emeryville, California, USA - eDNA 5th pass 30_C Kraft OP (version 2) (version 2) ... | reverse complement strand
TATGAGGTATTGATAGCCCGATTGAGCGATAGCCTGACGGTCACTTGTGTAATGATGTAACGACCTTCGGCTTCTTTTTTAAACAAACTTTCACGATAGGAAAACTGACAATCTTCTTTCGTAAATGTGGAAATCTCCCCACTTTTTGTGTCGAATACGCGACAACTGACAAAGACGTCTTTTAATTCCGCACCGTATGCGCCGATGTTCTGAACGGGAGCGGCTCCCACTGTGCCGGGAATGAGTGCCATATTTTCTATGCCCGCGAAATTACGATTAACACAGTACCACACCAGATCATTCCAGATCACTCCCGCTCCGGCAGTGACCCATACTTCGGTATCCGATATCCGGTGGCTGATCCCCGGAATGGCGATCCGGATTACCAATCCGTCGAAATCCTTCGTAAATAAGACATTGCTTCCGCCGCCCAAAACGAGAAAGGGACGTTGTGTTACGTCTTTCCGGCTACCAAAAAAATGGATGAGCGCCTCCTCGGATTCAATTTCAATAAACTGTGCGGCAAATGCAGGTACGCCAAATGTGTTGTATGCTTTAAGTGGAAAATGTTTTTTAATCGAAAACTGCATTGAATTTTGACCAATTTTTTCAATTATTCAAATAAATATGTATCTTTAACATATTATCTTTAACGGCCAAAGATAAGCGATTGACCTGATAGCACAACTAAGGTAATGGTATTGTATGATAAACGCAGATAAAAAGCGTACACAGATTTTGGAAGCGGCTACCCGCCGGTTTGCACATTTCGGGCTGGCAAAAACCACGATGTCTGAGATTGCACAGGATCTTTCATTTTCAAAAGCACTGTTGTATTATTATTTTCCGGATAAGAATGCGTTGTATGCCGCTGTATTGGAGCATGTCATAGCACAATCGTTTAAGGAGATGGAGAAACAACTGTCATCCATTTCAGATTGTCAGCAGGCCATGATGTTTATGCTGGACAAGCGGATTGCTTTTGTTACCAAATATTATAATCTGCTTGAAAATTCGATATCTGCCGTGCAACAGATACCCGACGAAATGGCCTGTGTACTGGCGGATTCCAAAGACAAGGAAATAGCGTTAATCCGGGATATCCTTCAAAAAGGAGTAGATACCGGTCAACTGGTCATTGAAGATGTCCAGGAAACTGCAGAAATCATCCTGTTTGCCCTGGTGGGCATGCGGTTCAGTATATTGAAAGATCTGAAAGGTGTCTTATTTCCTACCAAAGACGAGTTTGATCACATACTGCAGCTTCAGAAGAAAATGGCAACGGTGTTTTTAAAAGGGCTGGAGGCCTGAAATCCGTTTTATAATCTGGGTGGCGTGTACACGTGAGTTTTCAATAAACCACAGGTGTGTGTTCATCCCCCCGCAAACCACACCCGCAAGAAAAAGACCAGGAATATTGGTTTCCATGGTGTCGGGATTGTGCATCGGTTGACGCGAGGCGTCTTCGGAAAGTTTAATGCCGATCTTTTCCAAAAAGGCAAAATTGGGTTGGTAACCGGTTAATGCCAGCACGAAATCGTTTTCTAGCGTTATCAGTCCATCGGGCGTCAGAATATCGACTTCGGTTGGCCGGATTTCGGTCAGTTTACTGTTGAACAATGCCCGCACTTCGTTATTCGTGATCCGGTTTTCCATATCCGGGCGCACCCAATATTTTACGCGGGGTCCAATACCTTCGCCCCGTACCACGAGTGTCACGTCGGCACCTTTTCGGTACGTTTCCAATGCAGCATCCACGGACGAGTTGCTGGCGCCTACCACCACAACTTTTTGCCCGGCATAATAATGGGGATCATTGTAGTAATGACGCACCTTAGGCAGGTCTTCTCCTTTGATATTCAACAGACACGGAATGTCGTAGAACCCGGTGGCCACCACGACATAGGATGCGGTATAGGTGGATTTGCTGGTGGTAATATGAAAGGTGTCTTTTTGTTTCGATACGGAAATTACTTCCTCAAACAGATGGGTGTTTAGGTCAAATTTCTGTTGGATCCGGCGGTAATATTCCAGTGCTTCGGCCCGCTTCGGTTTGGGATTAATAGAGACAAAAGGAATATCGCCGATTTCCAACCGCTCGGATGTAGAGAAGAAAGTCATGTTTTGCGGATAATGATACAGTGAATTGACCAAACATCCCTTTTCAACGATCAGATAAGATAATCCGGCTTTTTGGGCGGCAATACCGCATGCCAGTCCGATGGGGCCGCCGCCAACGACAAGCATGTCGTAATGTTCTGATGAGATTTTCATGTGCTGCAAAGATACGCGACAGCGGTACGAATACCAAACTTACGCTACCGCCCGGTGTTTGACCAAACCGCTGCAGGTTTTGTTCAAATCAATTACAATTCGGTTCAGAAAATTCAGTTGTTCGGTAATCAGGCGAGATTCTTCCGAATCGATGTTGTTGTGGTCCAAATCCGGTGGCGTATCCACTTCGATTTCCACAAATTCCGCTTCTCCCTCTTCGGGTTCGAAGAGTCGAATGGTCTGCGCTAGCAGGAACAGTGTTTTGCGGACAATCCGTACATGTTCGCCTGTCAGCGAAGCATTGTCTGCATCGTTGACATTATTGAGCAGCGTGACTGAATAGGAGGAGAGAATGTGGTTAAACACCACAAATTTGTTTATCTCCTTCGCATCTTTTTGCTTGCTTTTCGGCTCTGTAATCATGCGCTGGAAAGCCGAAGCCATATTCGCAGTGCTGATGTATACTTCCTTTCGGGCCAGCTTGTAATCCGTTATACTCAGCGGCTGGCCCGCGATGATTTTCAGTGCTTGTGCAATGTAACGATAATTGGCAATAAGCAGTTTTCGCATGGTAGTTTGCACTTGGTCACTTTCCCAATTCGGTAAAATGATGTAGCTGGAAAGAAACGCTAAGCCTGACCCGATTAACGTGTCAACAATCCGTTCCCGGAGTATGGTCAACGTATTCATGTCGAGGAAGCTGAACATAATCAGGATATACGGAGTCATGAACATAACGCTGACTACGTAGTTGATACGGATGAGGCTATAGGTGGCCACCATAAATAGGAGCAGCAGGATAAACAGGGATGTTTCGTCTGTAACAAGCATTAAAATCAAGGCTCCGCCGATCCCTCCAATGATGGTTCCGATTAACCGTTGAAAATTCCGCTGTTTGGTCAGGCTGAATCCGGGTTTCAGGATAACCATAATGGTTAGCAGAATCCAGTAGCTGTGGTTACCCACGTTGATAGCCAATGAAAGGAGATAGCCGATGCCCATTACGATTGCCATCCGTGCAGCATGCCGGAATAGTGTCGATTTCAGCGTCAGGTTTTCCCGGAGTTGCTTAAAATCGATGTCCTTGTGCTCGATAAATCGGCTGAGATCCGTTTCTTCCTTTCGGAATGAGTTTTTGGACTCCCTGTCAAAGTATCCGTAAATATTATTAATGCGCTGGATCAGATTTCGGATATTAATCAATATCTTTTTTAATGGCAGAGTATTGATTTGGTAGTCCTTCTCTACCTTTTCAATCGCTGCCCGTATCCGATCCAGGTCGTTTTTGAAATTATATAACGCTTTGGGCCTTCTGTTGGCATTGATCTGATAGGAGAGGTGTTCCAGTTCGTTGCCAAATCTTCGGATCGTCAGGTTAAAATGCTGCAACACCCCGGTTTGCCCAAATTGCTCACGGACCGCCTCGTAATCGTAATGCGTGGCCATACTCTGTTCGAACAGATCGATGATGTCGGTAAAAATCAAGATCAATAACCGCCCGATTTTCGTGGTATCCCGTATGGTTTTCTTACTTCTGAACAATTGTTCGCGGACGTTATCCTGATGTTCGCTGACAATAATTTGCTGTTCGATCAACTCCCGGTAATTTTTCTCAATATCCGTTTTGGCATCGTAGAAATTAGCTTTGATCCGGATGTAGTCGGCAACGTTCTGTATGGATTCCGCCAATTCCTGCTGAGCCTGTCGGTAGGGGCGCACTTGGTGAAGGGATAAACTCAGCAGCATATACCACACACAGCCCAGGAGAATATAGGCAATGTGGACCGCCACATCCAAAAATGTGTTGTCTGCTCCGTCAATATTGAGTATCATGACGAGGATACCCAGGGTTCCAACAGATGAAGCGCGGGCGCCGTAGACCGCAAACATGGAAAACAGGAAGCTCATGCCCACAACAACCACTGTTAGCAATGCAGGAATATCATTGACCAGGTTGGTGATGAGTGCCGAAACCAATACGGCGGCAGTACATAGCAACATGCCGTTCCGGCGGTGGTTCAGGGGGCCGGGGGTATCTGAAAGCCCGACGACCATCGCGCCTAATGAGACGGTAATGCCAACCTGAAGGTTGCCAAACCAGGAAAAAATGAGTGCAGGAGTCAGCGTACCGAACGTGATGCGCAGGCCATCGGCAAAATATTGGCTGTAAAAAAAATTCTGGATTTCTTTTGCCTTACTCATGCATAGACGGATGATATGTGCAAAGATACACAAACCTCAACTAAAAATACCCAGTAGTGGGTATTTCAGATGGTCTTTCAGGTGTTTAGCTTTGCACACACTTATTAATCAATCAACAATATGAAAATCAGAAATCTACTAACCATGATCGCGCTGATAGCGGGGAGCGTGCTGGTCTCCGCTTTACCGGGTTACGCGCAGAAAGCGAAAGACCGTACCCTGACCATCAGCACGGAAGCAGGATCCAGCATGTACGTCGATGGTAACCAGGTGACCTCGCCTGCTAAAATTAAAATTCCGAAATATGCGACCGTCAACGTGCGCGTTGAAAAAGTGGGGTTTGTAACCGAAATTCGCAATTATGAAAACAATGGGGTAAATATCATTCCCAAAACCGATTTTATTCAGTTGATCAAAGACGAAGCGTATGAAAATTCATTTGTAACCAATTTGGCTAACCAGGATATTGATATCAGGCCGTCCAGAAGTGTCGATGAAGCCTGGATTCTATTAAATCGTATTGTGACAGGGTCATTTGATGTGATTGCGATTATGGATAAATCTACAGGCTATATGGCTACGGCCTGGTCTGCCAAATCCTTTAATTCGGGCGTTGTACGTACCCGTTTGATCGTGAAAACCAGTAATACGTCGCCCCTCGAATACAAAGCTAAATTAGTTTCCGAAATCGCGCCTCCGGGCACCAGCGTCAATGCCGACGAATCTTTCCGCCGGTGGGACCGGATACTGCGTACGTACGAAAACGTAATCCCTGACCTGCAGAGCCGTTTAGGCGTCAACTAACCTCTCAGTGTTTACCAATTATTTAATTTACAATGAACATCACCAAATTTTCAATCACGCTGTGCGCCGCGGTTGGCACCCTTTTTTTTGCACAGGCCCAGCAAGCCTCAGTGGTGGGGCAAGGATATGATAACGAGCCCGACTTTGGGAAATTTTATTTGCGTTTGGGGGCAAATTTCCTGAATGACGATTTTGTTAAACAGTTAAACGATGGCGATCTTAACGGGGCATACTCTGCGGCAACGGGGTTGAACTTTGAGATCGGAAAGTATTTCTTCTTTCATTCAGAGCCGATAGCTGATCTTTTTAAAGTAGGGCTTGATGCATCCTTTCTTTCTCTTGGCTACAACCCGCTGAAATGGAATGATCCGGATGATCCGGAATATACTGAAAAGACCGATTTCACAACCGTGGGGGTTAAACTCGGCCCGGTCATTTCTTTCAATCCGTTGGAGAATTTTTATGCCGATGCATTTGTGAAATTAGCGCCGACCATTCTGACATCCATGAGTGAGATGGAAGATCTGGAACAGGTACTATTCGGTTTGAAAAGTGATGTGGGGATTAACCTACGGTACAAGAAAGTGACCCTGACGGCGGGTTATGAATCAGGTGCATTCAACTATAATTCTTACGACAGCGATTACGATGAAGATACCGGCGAATATATCGAGCACACGACGAAAGAGAAATTTCCGATGGGTATGTTTCAAATCAAGTTGGGACTTCAGTTCTATTAGTCATCGTAATCATACTGAAACTTATGAAACATCAATTGGAGCAATTGGCAATGATGTTTGCCCACTTGGGAGAAGCAGATATGTCCTTGCAGGACTTGTGCAACGTGGTGACCAACGAGCAGCCGCATGCTGTTGTTGAGGATGTAAACGATTTGTCTCCTTATAATAGCGTGATATCATTATCGCTGCCTGAACCGATTTAAAAAGACGGCACCCATCAGGGGTGCCGTCTTTTTATTTATTTTTCTTTTGTTTACATTCGAAATCGTTAGACGCATACAAGCCTTCAGAGGAATACGCTGAAGTTTTCAACAAAGTCGTGATTTTCGATGGATAATTGATCGTGATGAAGACAACACAAACAGGAGCAGCTTTATGGTGGATAGGTTGTTTGGTGTGCATAGCTATGCAGGTGAAAGCACAGCAGCCCGATTCGCAACCACAACAGCAAGCGCGTCTCGCTGACTATGACATGAATGTCGCAAAGATTAATTTATTGGCATTGCCTTTCCGGGACATCTCGCTCCAATACGAGCGGGCTGTATCGCGGAAAATATCCCTCGCCGTTGGATTTCGGATGATTCCAAAAGGCAGATTCCCAATGTTGAATGCTTTTGAATCGTATATCGATGACCAAGCAACCTTTGAAGAACTGCAAAATATCCGCCTCAGCAATCAAGCTTTTACGGTCGAACCAAGGTTTTATTTCGGCAGGCACGACGGACCTCGCGGTTTTTACATTGCCCCGTACGGACGTTACAGTACGTACGGACTTAATTTCAATGAGTTTGAATACACGATTGAAGGAGAGGATGAAGCAGGCAATTATTATGCGGAAACGCATACAATTGCGTTAAACGGGCGTATCAACGGTTTTACCGGTGGTGTGCTATTCGGTTCACAATGGCGTATCGGACGTTGGGTTTACCTGGATTGGTGGATATTGGGGCCGGCATATGGGGCGGCCTCAGGCAAGCTCAGTGGTAGCAGCTCGATGCCATTGGATCCGGAAGCTCAATCGGCTTTGGCCGACGAACTTGAGAATCTGGAAATTCCGATGGTCGACACGGAGGCCCACGTTGACAGTAAAGGAGCCAGGCTAGACATGAAGGGGCCTTGGGCAGGAATCAGAACCGGGTTGGCCATCGGAGTACGCTTTTAAACTGAGTTATTTTATTTTTAATTTTTTGCACGGATTGTTATTATTGTTGTAAGAAAAATACTCGTTTTTAAACGAATATTTATATATTTGGCGGTTTGTTTATTCAAAATATAAATCCCGTAGATGGCGATGGGAGCTTTTTAATCAACAAACCCGATCTTTACATTCTTAATTTTTCCGTTGCATGAATTTAAGTAAAAAACAAGCAGTCTTTGAAAATGAAGTGCTTACACGCTTCGAGTTGTTCAATAGCCTATTCATGACCTTGCCTTTTTACCAGGTAAAGCATACGGGTACGCTGCTGCCTTTTTTCACTTCGCATTGTGAACGTGGTGTAGCTGAAAAACTTGATCCCGAAGCGATTATAGAGAGTTTTTTTGGACAGTATGAACAATACGTCCGCGAAGCAGATCGTATCGATCTGCTTTTCCGCATTATTCAGTATATCGAGCGGCAGGTGGTGTTGTTTGATGCGGTTGAAGATGCTGCCTTCAAAAAAACCGGCCGATCGGATGAAGCAGGACTATTGGATTCTGTTTTCACACAAACGGAAAACAATAAGGAGTTACGCCATAAATTGGTCAGCAAACTGCGTGATTTCTCGTTGCGGCTGGTATTGACGGCCCACCCCACACAGTTTTATCCCGGCCCCGTGCTGGCAATCATTACGGATTTGACGGAAGCGCTGAAAAAGAATGACATCAATAACATCCATTTATTGTTGCAGCAGTTGGGGAAAACACCGTTTATGATGAAAAGCAAGCCGACGCCTGTGGATGAGGCCATCAGTTTGGCGTGGTTTCTTGAAAAAGTATTTTATCCTGTGGCATCGGCCATTCAGTCTAAAATCGATGATGAGTTTGACTTGCCGGCCGACGAAAACAGACAATTGGTCGAACTGGGCTTTTGGCCGGGGGGAGACCGCGATGGAAATCCGAATGTGACGGTTGAGAGTACGAAACGCGTTGCCTTATTACTGCGCACCATTTTGTTCCGTTGTTATTACCGTGATTTCAGGATACTCAAAAGGCGCATCACCTTCAAGGGGGTTGAAAAATACATGGACATTCTGCAGGAAAGGTTTTATGAGAACAGCTTTAATCCCTCTGAAACCCCTGAAAATGAAAAAGCGGTTATTACGCACAACCTGAAAGAGATCAAACGTGTCCTAACGGATTATCACGACGGCTTGTTTGTCGAATTGGTAGATGACCTGCTCCGCAAGGTGAAAACGTTCGGTTGTTTTTTTGCGACACTGGATATCCGCCAGGATAGTAGTGTCATCCGGCAAACCCATGCCTACATACGCGAGAAATATGCGGAAAAAACAGGGATCGTCGGCGACTTCGAACAATTGGATGAGACCGCTAAGCAACGTGCCTTTACCTTTAAGTCCTATGATTTGCCGTATGAGGAGGACGCACACCCCTTGGTTGCCGATACCCTGAGTGTTATCCGGTTAATCAAGGATATCCAGCGGTCGGGAGGCGAGCGCGCTGCCCAGCGGTTTATCATCAGCAATTGCCGGCAAGCTTCCGATATTCTCGAACTCATGGAGTTATTTTTGTGGAGTGGTTGGCAAACCGAGTCACTGTGCATTGACTTCGTACCGCTGTTTGAAACGGTTGATGACCTCACGCGGGCGGCAAACGTGATGGAAGCACTGTATACGCATCCCCACTATAAAGCGCACCTTGCGCAACGGGGCAATAAGCAGACAATCATGCTCGGGTTTTCAGATAGCACAAAAGACGGTGGATACCTGATGGCCAATTGGTCCATTTATAAGGCTAAAGTAGAACTTACGGCCATGGCCCGGCAATACGATGTCGACTTGGTGTTTTTTGACGGAAGGGGAGGTCCCCCTGCGCGCGGCGGTGGGAAAACACAGCGCTTTTATGCGTCCATGGGTAAGGAAATTGCAAACGATCACATCCAGTTGACCATTCAGGGGCAAACGATCAGCAGCCAGTATGGTTCATGGGATACTGCGTATTACAACATTGAGCAGCTCCTTCATGCCGGGCTTACTTCCCATATTGGGCAAAAAGACGGAGATACCTTATCGGCAGAAAAGAAGAAATTAATAGATGATATGGCTCACGTTAGTCACGAGCAATTTCTGTCGTTACGGCACAATCCGTTATTCCTTAAATACCTCGAAAAATTCAGCCCGCTGAAATTTCTGTCACAAATCAACATCAGCAGCCGGCCTGTAAAACGGAATTCGGACAAGGAATTGCGTCTGGAAGATCTAAGGGCGATCAGCTTTGTTACCGCATGGAGCCAATTAAAACAAAATATACCCGGTTTTTTTGGAGTAGGATCAGCACTTCAGTGGGCAGAAGAGCAAGGGAAGTGGGAGCAGGTGAAAGAGCTCTATGAGACCTCGGGGATGTTTAAAACCATTGTCGACAACTGTATGATGTCCATGTCGAAATCAAATTTTGACCTGACTTCTTATATTCAGGCAGACGAAACATTTGGTGACTTTTGGCTAAAGATGCGTGATGAGTACGAACGTACCAAGTCCTATGTGCTGAAATTGAGTGGCAGCAAAGTCCTGATGGAAAATTATCCCGTGGAGCGGGAGTCCATCGCAATACGGGAGAAAATAGTACTCCCCCTGTTGATTATCCAGCATTATGCCATCCGGCAACTGCAAACGAATAAATTAAGTGAAAAAGACCAAGAGGTGTTCTCGAAACTAGTTACGCGTACCGTTTACGGCGTGGTAAATGCCGGCAGGAATCTCGCCTGATAGTAGGCGGTTCTGACAAAAACTGTTGATGGGCATTACATTTTTAGCTAAGTTTGTTGCATTAATTAAGATTTTAATCATCAAAGGTTCCATCCCGTTGACACGGGACAAGTACTGACAACTGGAAAAACAAAAAATAAACAGATGAAATTCAGAAATATTGTTTTGATGGCTTTGCCGTTAGCGGTAGCAGCAAGTTCTTGTACCCGGCATGCGGGTGAGTCAGAGAGCCGCACAAAGTTGTACAGCAATGCAACGGATGTGGATAGTGAAGGTTTTTCATTCTTTAAGTCCGTTTATCAAAAAGCAACATTTGAAGTTGGATTGGCCAACTATGTACAGTCATCGTCAGCCTCCGCAGAAGCAAAGAAACTGGCAGCGGGAATTGTGGAGACGTATGAGCCTATTATTGCTGAATTGGAAGACATGGGTGCCTCATTCCACGTCATTCTCCCCGACCCGGGAGTGCCTGCCTTTGCCGTGCCGCATCATTTCGCGGCCGATAGTTTGGGTGGGTTTGACAGTAAGGGGTACATCGCGCATGCTCAGCACGAACAGGGTGCAATTTTGGAACAGTTTAACCGCATCGACCGGAATACGTCCAAGGTGCTGAAAACGTATGCCAAGGAAAAATTACCAGCCGTAAAAGAAGTTTTTGCACTTGCGGGAGGTCATGAAGAACACGGTGCGCATCACTAATTAATCCCTACATTCTCATGTCCAAAAAGAGCATTGTCACAGGTATTTTGTCGTACGGAATGTCCGGAAGGGTATTCCATGCACCGTTTATACACCAAAAAACCCGGTTTGAGTTACGTGCTGTTGTAGAGAGACATGAGAAACGTGCTCACCAGCGGTATCCGGATGTAATTAGCTACGACTCAGTGGATGATTTACTGAATGATGAACAGATTGAGTTTGTCATTATAAATACGCCGAATAATACGCACGTGGAATATGCTACAAAGGCGTTGAAAGCGGGGAAACATATTTTGGTTGAGAAGCCATTTGCACCTACCGCTGAAGATGCCCGGAAATTGTTTGAGTTGGGAAAGGAGGTGAACCGACACGTAATGGTTTTTCAAAACCGTCGTTGGGACAGTGATTTCAAACTGCTTAAGCGTGTGGTGGAGCGTGAAACCCTAGGAAATTTGATCGAGTTGCATGTGCGGTTTGATCGTTACCGGATGGAGAAAAGTCCGAAAGTATTTAAAGAACTGAAAATTCCGGGAAGCGGGGTGCTGTATGATTTGGGACCACACCTGCTTGATCAGGTCATCAGCTTATTCGGCAAGCCCCAAAAGAGTCTGAAAATCCTGGCTACACACCGGCCTGATTCTGAGGTAGACGATTTTTCGACGTTAGTACTTAGTTATCCGAAAGGATTTACCGTCTTTATCCATGCGAGCTTACTCGTTGCCAATCCGTTGCCGGCGTATGTGCTGCACGGAGTTAAAGGATCCTTCCAAAAAGTCAGGGCGGACGTGCAGGAAGATCAATTACAAGCTGGAATGTCGCCTAAAGCCCCTGAATATGGCATTGAGCCGGTAGGCAAAGAGGGGTTGATTACACTTATGAAGCCCAATGGTGACCGTGAACTGCGATACAGGGAGGCACTTAAGGGAGATTACAATGACTTGTTTAACGCTGTATACGCGCAGATACGGAAGAATGAGCCCTTCCCCGTGAAACCCGAAGAAATCCTGTGGCAAATGGAAATCCTCGAGCAACCCGTGTGGAATGAAAGTTAACGCCTATTATTGAGACGATGTTTGGTCATAGTGAATTAATATACAATTAACACTCACGCAACTTTACATTGTTATTATTGGCCGGAATATTTTAAGACGGCCGTATGTTAACAGTTGTGAAGCACAAATTCCCACTTATAAACCGCGAGATAAGCTGGTTGTACTTCAACGAGCGTGTGCTGCAGGAAGCTGCGGACAAGACTGTGCCATTATTGGAACGGTTGCGCTTCTTAGCCATCTTCTCCTCCAATTTGGATGAGTTTTACCGCGTAAGGGTCGCTACACTTAATCGGCTCGTTGATATCAATACCAAAACAAAGAGCCTGTTAGGGTTCAATCCCAAAAAAATCCTGAATGAAATCAAGAATATCGTTGTAAAGCTTGAAAAGCGATTCGATTATCTCTATGAACATGAGATAATTAAAGAATTGGAGTCCCAGAAGATCTTTATCATTAACGAGCAACAGCTGAATGTGGCCCGGGGTGAATACGTGCGTGAGTATTTCCGACGGCACGTACTGCCTACATTAGTTCCCATTATGCTGGAGGGTTCAGATTCCGGTAAACCGTTTCCGGAGTTGAGAGACCGGCATATCTACTTCATCGTTAAGCTGACCTTCCGCAAAAAAGTGAAGTATGCACTGGTAGAGATCCCTACCTCAATTATGTCACGGTTCCTGATTTTACCTGAAAATAAAGGATTGAAATTCATTATTTTATTGGACGACATCATCCGGTATTGTCTGGATGACCTGTTCTTTATTTTCGAATACGATACCGTGGAAGCGTACAGTATTCAGCTCACGCGCGATGCGGAACTGGATATTGATGCCAATGTCAGCGAGCGGTTTGTGGAGGCCCTGATGCGCAGTTTGCAACGCAGGGACAAAGGGCGGCCCATGCGGCTGTTGTATGATTCCGATATCGCGCTGGATACCCTCAACTACCTGGTTTCGGGTATGCAGCTCGATTCGGAGGCGCTCATTCCCGGCGGCAGGTATCACAATTTCAAAGATTTCATTGATTTCCCCAATGTAGGCGGTCCTTCCCTGGAATATGCTCCCATGCCACAGTTGCGGGTCAATAACCTCGATTTACGCCGTAGCATATTCAGTCAGATGGCGCAGCGGGACTACTTGATAAGTTTGCCGTACCAATCGTTTGACTATATCGTCCATTTCCTGCGGGAGGCTGCGATAGATCCCAAGGTCAAAGAGATCGATATCTGCCTTTATCGGTTAGCCGAAAACTCCAGTGTGATCAATGCCCTCATCAATGCCGCAAAAAATGGCAAGAAAGTAAATTGCCTGCTTGAGTTGAAGGCCCGTTTCGATGAAGAGGCCAATATTTATTGGCGCAACCGGCTGGAAGAGGGAGGGGTAAACGTGAACATTGGCGTTGTGCAATACAAGGTACATGCAAAGATTTGTTTGATTGCACGGCGCGAAAAGGGAGGAATGGTATATTATGCAAATTTGGCCACCGGAAACTTCAATGAGAAGACTGCCAAACGCTATGGGGATCACAGCCTGTTTACGGTCAATCCATTGATTACCAAAGATCTTAAACGCCTTTTCAGGGGATTGGAGAAGCAAACATTTCATCGGGGTTATAAAGCGATTATCACCTCGCCATTGGAAACCCGTCGGCGCTTCTATGAGTTAATTACGAATGAAATTGAGATCGCCAAGTCCGGAAAAAAAGGATACATGGTGCTAAAGATGAATAGCCTCTCTGACGAGGAAATGATCGAAAAACTTTATGAAGCGAATAATGCAGGGGTAACCATTCAGCTGATCGTACGAGGGATGTGCTGCCTTGTACCGGGACAGCCGGGGTTCAGTGAACGTATTACGGTGAGAAGCATTGTGGATCGTTATTTGGAACACGCACGGGTGTGGATTTTCGGAAACGGCGGTGATGAATTGATCTACTTATCGTCTGCCGATCTGATGACGCGGAACATTGATCGGAGGGTGGAAGTAGCGTTCCCGGTCATCGATGAGTATATCCGTAGAGAAATCCGCGATATCATTGATATTCAGTTACGCGATAATACGAAAGCACGCGAAATTAATCAATCAAACAACAATCGGTATATCGGTGGCAAGGGCAGAATTAAGCACCGTGCGCAGGAAGACATTTACAATTATCTCAAATATAAATCCTAATTAAACGTGAGGTACGCAGCAATAGATATCGGATCGAATGCAGTGAGGCTGTTAATAGCCGATATTATCCAAAACAATGGAACCATATCATTCAAAAAGAATACCCTCGTGCGGGTTCCCCTGCGTCTTGGGGATGATGCATTTATCGATCGGCATATATCTGAACCCAAAGCTACGGATTTGGTCAAAACAATGGTGGCTTTCCGTAACCTGATGGATGTATACAAAGTCAGTGAATACATGGCCTGTGCGACATCGGCGATGCGGGAAGCAGAAAATAGCAAATCGTTGGTCAAAGAAGTTAAGGAAGTAGGAATAGACTTGCAGGTTATTGGCGGGAGTGAAGAAGCGGAGATTATCTATAACAGCCACATTGAACAGCATCTCGGCAGCAAAAAGGCATATTTATATATTGATGTAGGGGGTGGAAGTACCGAGTTGTCTGTATTTGCCGATACCAAGTTGGTTGCGTCGGCATCGTTTAACATCGGTACGATCCGCATATTGGATAACCAGGATAAGGAGGAAACCTGGGAGGAAATGAAAACGTGGGTGAAGAACCACACGCGGATGTTTAAAACGATATATGGGATCGGTACGGGAGGGAATATTAATAAGTTGTCAAGATTGGCCAATGACAAAGAAGAAAAGCCCATTTCTTATACCAAATTGAAATCGCTGTATGAGTATCTCAATTCTTTTTCTTTGAAAGACCGGATTAATGTGCTGGGATTAAATAACGATCGTGCTGACGTGATTATCCCCGCATGCGAGATTTTTCTGACGTTGATGAAATATGGCAGGCTCCGTCAGGTTATCGTTCCCCGGGTTGGGCTGGTGGACGGTATCATACAAACCTTGATTGACAAAACGCTTCCGTCTGCGTTGCCGGAAAGTTGAAAAGCGATAATTTTTATTTCGGCGAAAAGCTTGAATAAAGAAAAAATCTCTTACTTTTGCGCCCATAATACCTCTGCGGAAGTGGCGAAATTGGTAGACGCACCATCTTGAGGGGGTGGCGCCCTACGGGCGTGGCAGTTCGAATCTGCTCTTCCGCACAGCCAGTATAGCACCCTTGCGAAAGCAAGGGTTTTTTCATTTAAAGGGCATGCCAAGCTTGCTTGCGCGTGCCCTTTAAATGAAAAACGCAGGTACAAAGTGCCGTGCTGTATTGGCTGTAAGCCTCTCCACCCACAGATGGCTGTGGCCATGGAGTGCGGGGGGCGCTGGACGCAGCCAACTATTCTCGCTGTGGCCTCCGAGTGCGTGGCAGTGGGACGCAGCAAATCTGCTCTTATTGCAAATTGCTTAGTCAAGAGTATATCAACACCATCACCCTTGGCAAATACGTGATGAACCATTGGGGTAACTCATGGGGCGCTACTGCCGATTTGACTTTGCCATATGATATAATAACCAATGTACTATGCTTGATGCCGGAAGTATCGATAATAGTAAGATGGTCAATCAAATCCAAATATTGATTCAGTTTTTCCAGATTGCCGTAAAAATTGGACTCTATAGTGAGCCTATCCACATAATGGCCACCATCATTGACCCGGTCCGTTACCCGTAGGTGTGATATTTCAGGCGTTTTGACGCCGAGAAAAATCAAATGTACCTCGTAGCCTGCATCCTTAAACCGTTTGGGGGTGAACCAAGTGGCATCGTTGGTGAAGTGGCCTTCGTAAACAAATGTATCGTTTCGGTCGAGAGCTTCTTCAACCAATCGGTCGAACGTATCCGATACAAATTCATAGGCCAGCTTACGGGCTTCTTTGGGAGAAGGGATCTGTTCAGGGAACAATTCACGTTGTTTTCTAACAAATAACAAATCACCATCGAATACGGGATACAGTTCACGGATTTGGGTTGGTAGATACTCAGGCCCGATAGATGACTTACCTGCACCATTTGAACCTGTGATGATGTAAAGGGCAGGCATCGATCGGATTAGGCAATTCCGTGGCGGATACGGACAATTTTGGCCTGATCACCGTCCAATTCTGCCAACATGGTAAACGAGCGGGAATCTGCCGACACTTTGACAATACGGATGGTGCCATCTGGATATTCCAGGTAGCTTTGGCCGGATGGCAAGTCATCGGAATTGATCATGAACGGTTTACCAGCCGAGAGCTTACTTTTCCTCAACCGTTTGACGGCTGCTGTGCCAATATGTTCCAATACTTCCAACTCGCTCATGGTCATGACATTTATCCCAAAGATAGGCATAATTTAGCAATTAAGCAACGATGTAAATCATTCAATATTCCGGAGCATTATGCGCTTCGGAATTTCTGATAATTTCCTCCACAACCTGCAAGCACATCGAAAGCCTTGATGGACGATTGCAATCCATCGAGGAAAACCTGCGTCCCATTGCAGCAGTGGCCATCAGTCTGATCAAAAGCGGCCTGCTGGAACAACTGGCTGAATACCTGCCGGAAATCGCAGCCTTCATCCGCCGGACTTTCCCGAAGGATGAACCCAAAATGCACCTGCCCGAGGTGTTGAAATATTTGGGCTTCAGTGAACGGACGTACTATCGCCGGATAGCGGATGGTAAGCTGATTCCCCGAAAGTGGGAAGGGCCGGATTTCTTTTACCCCAGCGATTTGGAAGAAGAACGCAAAGAGAGCAAGCGTCGCGGACGAATCTGACCTTCGTGGCACATCCATCCGGGATTAGGTATGGATGGGATGGGTTCGCCCTGCTTTCGGCTGCAGTTCGGCCAGCTGCCGAAGGTTACCCGAACAGTTCCCGAACAATTCTCGAACAACTCCCGAACGGTTGTCGAACAACTGTCGAAGAAGTGGCAGTGATTGGCAGCGATTTGTGCCAATTACTGCCAATCACTGCCAAAAGTTTCCGGGGCGGGCTCCCCGGGCTACGTTTGTACCCAGAAAGCGGAAATACCGGTATAAAAATGCTTTCAGGAGTAACAAACAGAATTTTTAACGCTTAATTTTTTCAATTATGGCAATTTTCAAAAAAGGGATCAACGGTGCATTTTCAGGCACCATTGGCAGCACGGTGGGCAGCAGCTGGCGCGAAATCAATTACATGCGCAGCTTGCCCAAACCGAGCAAGAAGCCGGCTACACCGGCGCAGCTGGCACAGCGGGCAAAGTTCGCGCTGGCTGTATCCTTCCTCCAACCGATGAAGTGGATACTCAACCTGGGCTTCAAGGACAAGCAGCGCGGCAGCAACACGGGGTACAACCGTGGGCTCCAGTTGTTCATCACGCAGGCCATCACGGGTGATTATCCCGATTATGAGATCGACTTCGAAAAGGTATCCGTGAGCCAGGGCAATATGGACAAGCTCGTGGGGCTTACATTGGCCTCGGATGCTCCAAACACCCTGTCATTGGGATGGATGGATCTCAGTGAAGAATCGATTGAACCCGATGAGGTGAAGGGATCGTACTATGACGACCAGGTGTTCGTCTTGCTGTACAACCGCACGGAACAGCTGTTTACCACCAACCGCACGGCCATCAGGCAGGACGAAGCGCTGCAGCTGGAACTTCCGGCAATTTTCGCCGGCCATGAATTTCACGTGTGGACGTTCGTGCGCCATCGCGAACGTACACGGCAATCCATCAGTCAGTACGCCGGTACAGTAGTATTGGCAGGTGCAGAGGAGGAGCCCGAGTTTTAGCCTGCTGCGCGCCAACTGGATCTCCTCCGCTTCGCAGGGATCTCCTAGGTTGCCTTCGCAGCAGACGTAAAACCGGAAGGGGAGAGGGGATATAAGGGCGATGGGAAGGACCTTAGGAAGTCCAAAAGAAACCTAGTGGCGTGAGCGTAGCGAGCGTTACAGTTTCGTTGGGTTTCCTAAGTGATTTTAAACACATCTATTATGAAAATCAAAAAATGAAAGAAAACCAAGATACAGTCGGGCTACCCGAAGCGGGCAAGCCGACAATCTACGAACGGATCAAGGAAGGACTCGCCGTGGCGAGCCAACTGGTCATCGCCTCACCGCTGAAACTGCCGCCCAAGGTGGTGGCCGTGGCCAAATACCTGGCGCTCGCGTTGGGTGTGCTGGAAGCGGTGGAAGGCGCAGCAAAGGATAGGAGGGAAGGCGATGAAGAGTAACCAGCAGCTCGGCATCGGTACCACGGGCGGCACACTGCTAAGCGTCATTGGCCAGTTGGGTGTGCACGATATGCTGCGTACGGCGCTGCTTGCCGCCATCGGTGCCGTAGTGAGTTTCACGGTAACGTGGCTGCTGCAACGCCTGTGGCGGCGCGGCCGTTAAGGCGCAGATATTTCCTTCAAACCTGAAGAGGCCGCCCACTGGCGGCCTCTTCAGTATCCGGATAAGAGCAGCTTTCATACGAATCGTAAACGAATGCTGCCGAATGTAAGGAGAGAAAATATAAATTAATCGAGTTCGATGAACTGTTTCAACGGTTTCGTCATCTGGGTAGTGTCCAACTGCAAAAAGGGCCAAACAAACCGATATCATTCCTGTTGATTAGTTACGGAGCACGAATTCAAACTTTAAATAACTCCACTATGGCAATTGTAAAAGTAATTGAGGTAATAGCCTCGTCAGATTCCAGTTTTGACGATGCAGTTCGTAACGCGGTGAAAGAAGTATCCGCTACGGTAGACAACATCGATTCGGTGTATGTGAAAGATTTCAAGGTGCATGTAAAAGAGGGCGAAATAACCTCCTATGGTGCTATTTGCAAAGTAGCTTTCCGGGTAGAACGTGAAGGCACTCCCGGCTAGTTAGGGATTTTCCCTCTTGGGTATCTTAATATCCGCACGTTGTTCAGGCGTCAGTTTTTTGAAGGCTGCATAGGTGTCCATGATATAAAGACGCAAATCTGCATCGTTGGCTGTGGAAAGAAAATCTACAGTGGGCCGGTATTTTGTCATATACAGTTCAAGGTCTTCACCTTCCAGTGGTGTGAGCGACATGATGATTTCCGGAGTAAAACGTGCATCTATTTTCCGGCGTTCCTGTTCGGCTAGTAGCCGTTTATGGCGTAGTCTTGCTTGCCGCCCCTCCTTACTGAACCATCGCGAAGGCGATATGCGTACCCCTCCCCGTTGTTGGGAAGTCTCTGTAAACTGGCCCTCTTCTTCCGCCCGTTTGATCTCGGCGGCCAACCGGCTGTCTGTCATTGCCTGTATTTGTACTTCGTCAATCTGGATGGTACTGCCATCCGATGTCAGGTACACCCGTTTGATGTCAAACTCGACGACAACCAGGGTATCTGTACGATATCCGGGATATTCGAACTGAAGGCGCTGGTTCCGTTTTACCGGAATGCTGAATTGACCGTCGGTACGGCTCTTCACTAATGCACCCGTAGCTAGGTTCTTGATTTCAACAGAGGGCAAGGGTTCGCCGCTTTCCAGTTCCAGTACATAGCCGGTTAATGTGGTGTCCTGCTGGATAGCACTGCCAGAGTGGGCCATGCTTGGGATTGCGTAACTAGAAAATAAGAAGGTCACCGCAATAACATGCAGTGCTTTGAATAAAAATCTGACGTAACAGGTGGCTATAAACTTCGAACACTGCATGTTATCACGATAAGTTGGTTATGTTATTTTGTCGGGGCTTCCCAGCGGTTATTTTCCGGGTTATGGTCAGGATACACCTTGTCAGGATCCAACTGTACGGCAATCACTTCCTCCGTTGATGGATACCTGAACGTCCAGGAGCTGTTGCGCTCCCATATTTCTACCGGTAACCGGACCCGGTGAGTATCTCCACTTTTCGTAGTGATGTCTACCACGACCGGCATCGGAAGTTTTTCCAGGTTGTCAACCGTGATCAGTACGCCGTTTGCGGGATCGTCGTCTTCGTAAGCTACCCTTCTCACCGCCTGGTCAAACCGCCAGTTGTATTTGAACCATCCACGCCAGAACCAGTTGAGGTTTTCGCCGGCCACATTTTCAATGGTCCGGAAGAAATCATCCGGTGTAGGATGTTTATACGCCCAGCGGTCTACATAGGCCCGGAAAGCACGGTCGAAGCGTTCCGGTCCGAGAATTTCGTTGCGCAGCAAGGTGAGGCCGTATCCGGGTTTCCGATAGGCGAGTGTTCCGATATTACGTTCCTGCATGTTCTGAGGGGTGCTCATGATAGGTTCCAGATCGGGCCGTGTCAACGCCTGCGCAAGCCGGTTGGCGTCGCCCATCGGCCGGTAATATTCACCGCCGTTGAATGCCTCGGTAGATAGGTCGTTGATGAAGGTGTTGAATCCCTCATCCATCCACGCATGAAACCGCTCGTTGCTGCCCACAATCATCGGGAACCAGATATGCCCGAATTCGTGGTCAGTTACACCCCATAGGCCTGCGGCTTTTGACTTATAGCTGCAGAAAACAATCGCTGGATATTCCATTCCACCGAGATTGGCAGCCACGTTGACAGCTACGGGATACGGGTATTCCATCAACAACTTCGAGTAGAATTCGATGGATGCTTTCGTATATTCCGTCGAGCGCTCCCATGCATTGCCGCCGTTGCTTTCAACCGGATAGGCAGATAGCGCCAGGGAAGATTTCCCACTCGGTAAATTGATCTTAGCACCGTCGATAATAAATGCGGGCGACGATGCCCAGGCTACATCGTGTGCTTTTTCAAGCCGGAATTTCCAGGTCAGTTCTTTTTTACCCTGCGGACGCGAGCTGGCTTGGGTTACTTCCTCTGCCGATCGAATGATGACCGTTTTATCACTCTTTTTGGCTTGCTCCAACCGTTTCAGCTGTTCGGGTGTATATACTTCCTGGGGGTTCAACAGTTCACCTCCCAATACGACGATGTGATTGGCTGGTGCCGTGATGTCCACCTCATAGTTGCCGTATTCGAGGTAAAATTCACCCGGCCCGGTATAAGGTACCACGTTCCACCCCAGGATGTCATCGTATACAGCCACCCGCGGGAACCACTGTGCAATGGCGAAAATTTCCCCGTTCTGCGTTTTCAACACACCGGTACGGTCTGCCCCGTAGGTGGGCACAATGTAAGAATAATCGATGCTGATCGTCGTTTTTCCACCGTTGGGTTTTAAGGGTTCAGGCAAAAATACCTGCATGCGGGTGTCCGTAATCAGGTGTTCGGCATCCTTGCCGCTGCTGAGCTTGACGGACTTAATATCGTAGCCGCCGTCGAAATCCGACTGCGCATCGCCGTAGCGGCTTTTGGTGAGCGGAACAATCTGGTGGCCGCGCCCTTCCTGTGAAAACATATTTTGATCCAACTGGAGCCAGATGAAGTCAAGTTCGTCGGGACTGTTGTTGGTATATTCCAGGGTTACGGTACCGCTGATTTCATGGGTTTGGTCGTTCAGCTTTGCAGCGATTTTGTAATCGACAGCATTTTGCCAGTATTTGGGACCCGGCATGCCGCTGGCCGACCGGTATTCGTTGCCGTTGTTGGCGTAAAAGAACGGGTTGAATGCTTCCTGGTAATTGTAATTACTCTTCGTGATTTGTGAAAACAGTGTTTCCGGAACAAGGCCTAAGAGCAATAAAAGGCCGCAGAAACTGATTACTGATTTATTCATGTGCTATTGGTTTGATTTGTTGCCTATTTTAACTTATTTTAACTTAGCTGCATATTCGTTTTCATCGAACCCTAAAATAATTCCCTTGGGGCTTTCAATGACGGGACGCTTGATTACACTGGTCTTCGCCTGCATCAATCGATTGGCTGATGCCGCATCCACTACCGCATGCTGCTCTTCCGGAGAAAGCTGCCGCCACGTGGTACCCCGTTTATTGACCAACGGCTCCCAACCGGTTTGGTTTTCCCAGGTCCGCAATTTTTCATCAGATACCCCTTCCTTTTTGAAATCGTGAAAGGTATAGTCGATACCTTCTTTCGTTAACCAGTCCAGTGCTTTTTTTACCGTATTGCAATTCTTGATTCCGTAAACGTGCATAACTAACTATTTTTGAAGCAAGCAAACTTACTATAAATATAGACAACAACTAAATAACGAATGTGTTAATTTCCGTTAAAAGGACCCCCTGACATACCGTTGTCAACCCGGTAGCTTATATTTGTACACTAAATTCGTTGAAGATGGAAGCGCATACGACAAATTACAAAGACACATTCATTGCGGTAGCAGATGACTGTCCTACAGCGGTAGGCGAAATCCCGCCGGTAAAAGGAGATAAAAAGTCAGTGGCAAATATCCAGTTTGAGCTGGTCAGTAAAAATCCGTACCGATTTACATCGGATGATGTACTGTTTCAGGTATATGCCGAGCGCAACGAGTTGACCGAAGGTGAACTGGAGCAGGGGAGGAAACTTTTCTTTTCCAAAGGGCAGCCCTGCTTTAGAGCCTCTCCGCTTACCAAACGATACGGTTGGGGTGTCCACAGCGACAGCAAGGGTAAAATTGCCATTTACGGACGTGAAACAGACGAATATGCACGGTTTGTAAATAGCGGTGATGTAAAGGTTGTGAAAGCCATGAAGTCCAGTAGATAGTTTCGTGCGAAATCCCTATCTTCGTACCGATGGATAATTTTATTGTTTCGGCTCGTAAATACCGGCCTGCCACGTTTGATACGGTGGTTGGACAACAGCATATTACCGTTACCCTTAAAAACGCCATTAAAAACAACCAGCTTGCCCAGGCGTTTTTATTCTGCGGTCCGCGGGGTGTCGGAAAAACCACCTGTGCACGGATTCTGGCAAAGACCATTAACTGTGAACACCTGCGGGACGACGTCGAGGCCTGTGGCGAATGCGATAGTTGCAAATCCTTCCAAAACGGAAATTCCTTCAGCATCCACGAACTGGATGCAGCTTCGAACAATTCGGTGGATGACATCCGCAACCTGATTGATCAGGTACGTATCCCGCCACAAACCGGAAAGTATAAAATATATATCATTGATGAGGTGCACATGCTCTCGCAGCAGGCCTTCAACGCTTTTCTGAAGACGTTGGAAGAACCGCCTTCCTATGCAATATTCATTCTGGCTACTACCGAAAAACATAAAATACTGCCCACCATCCTTTCGCGGTGTCAGATTTTTGATTTCAACCGCATCAAGGTAGCGGATATGGCCAACCACCTGGCTTCCATCGCGGAAAAGGAAGGGATCTCCCACGATGCGGACGGGCTTCATATGATTGCACAGAAAGCCGATGGGGGATTGCGGGATGCGCTGTCCATGTTTGACCAGATTGTCAGCTTCTCCAATAAACAGGTTACGTACCAGGCGGTTATCGACAACCTGAATATCCTTGACTACGAATATTACTTCCGCCTTACCGACGCTATTCTTAAAGAAGATGCTTCATCCGCTTTGCTCATCCTGGATGAAATATTGGCCCATGGATTTGAGGGAAGCCATTTCATCGGTGGATTGAGTTCCCATTTCAGGGATTTACTGGTGGCCAAGGAACCTGCCACCTTAAAACTGTTGGATACCAGCGACACCATCCGCCAGCGGTATTTGCAGCAATCAACCGAAGTTTCATCGGGTGTACTGCTGTCGGCACTCAATATTGCCAATCAGTGCGAAATCAACTACCGGACCAGCAAGAATCAACGCCTGCAGGTGGAATTGGCCTTGCTGAAAATGTGCCATCTCGCCGCTGCCATCCAATTGGCAAAAAACGGTGTAACCACACTTCCGGAAAGGGAAGCTGCAGAAAAAAAAAAGCCTCATGAACCCGTAGGTGGGGAGGCTGACCGGCAACCCACGCCGGCGGCCACAACGCAGATGCCGGCCCAGGAGCCTGTCGTCCAGACGCCGCCGGCAACCCAGGCAACCCCCGACCCCCCATCACCGGTCCCTGATCACCGGTCACCCACACCTGATCACCGATCCCCGGTCACCCACCACCGATCCCCGGTCCCCGATCCCCAACCACGCTCGTGGGGGCAGGTGAAACTTGGCAATATCATTCCCGATCTGAATAAAGTATTCGAGGAGAGGCAGGAAGTTGCAGAAGCGGATGAACCCGAATTGCTGAGCGGAGAAGCAAGGGAGCCGTTTAACCACGATCAACTATTGAAAGAGTGGCATGCCGTTGCCGATAAGCTGAAAGCAGAAAATAAAATCAACCTCTTTACGCTGATGACGGCCAACGCACCCCAACTGTTGGCTGACTTCAAGGTAGGAGTTACGGTAGAGAATCCCATCCAGCAGGATTTGCTGAACCTCTCCAAGATCGATATACTCAATGAACTGCGGGTAAAGCTGCGGAATTTTACGATTGACCTAGTGCCGATAGAAGTTGCGAATGACGTGGTGCGGAAACCTTACACCGCACAGGAAAAATACCAGGCGATGGTGGCCAAGAACCCTGCACTCGATGTCTTAAGGAAGACCTTCAACCTCGGGCTGGAGTAGTTTCTCTTAACGCCGTTCCCCGATCTGCTGCCGCCACATGGCATAATAGAGCCCCTTCGCGGCTACCAGTTCATCGTGGGTGCCTGTCTCCGCAATTTTGCCCTTTTCAAGTACAATGATACGATCTGCATGCATGATCGTTGACAGGCGGTGGGCAATCAGCACGGTAATCTGTTCGCGTTCACCCGATATCGCTCTGACGGTTTCGGTGATGGCTTCTTCGGTCAGTGAATCCAGCGCGCTGGTGGCCTCGTCGAAGATCAGCAAACGCGGGTTCCGTATCAAGGCACGGGCGATGGAAATGCGCTGTTTCTCTCCGCCGGATAGCTTCAGCCCTCCTTCGCCCAATACGGTATGGATGCCCTTCTCGCTACGGGCCAGTAACTGCGTGCAACTGGCCTTCTGCAATGCACTGAGTATCTCTTCGTCGGTGGCATCCGGTTTCACGAAAAGCAGGTTGTCCTTGATGGTACCTGCAAATAGTTGGGTGTCCTGGGTTACAAAGCCGATCTGCCGGCGCATCTCGTTAAATCGCACCTCCTCAGCGGGGATGTCGTTAAACAAAATCCGGCCGGAAACGGGGCGGTACAGTCCCACCAGCAGTTTAACCAGCGTTGATTTTCCTGAACCCGATGGGCCTACAAATGCGATGGTTTCACCGGTTTTGGCGGAAAACGAAATGTCGTCAATGGCGTTTTGCGACGCCGTTTTATGGCGGAACACCACGTGGTCGAAAAAGATTTCCTCCAAGGGGCCGATGGGGATCGGATCCTCGGGCCTGCGCTCGATGGGTTTTTCCATCAGGTTGTCAAACAACTGGATGGAAGCCTCGGCCTCCCGGTATTGGACAATGATGTTGCCGATGTCCTGCAGGGGCATAAAAATGGAGGTGGAAATGAACTGCATCGTAATCAGCTCACCGGGGGTCAGTACCTCCCGGAAAATGAGCCACAGGAGGGTGAACAGGATGGATTGCCGCAGCAGATTGAGCGTGGTGCCCTGGAGAAACGAAAGAAAGCGCACCCGTTTTGTCTTGGTCATCTCCAGGTCGTAGATGGTCTGTGTGTGCACACGCATCCGGCGGATTTCGGGAAACGTGAGCCCCAGACTTTTGACCAGTTCGATGTTGCGCAATGATTCGGTGATGATCCCCGACATACGTGTGGTCTCGCGATTGATGCTCCGCTGGGTGGTCTTGATTTTGCGGCTCAGCATGCCCGTAATGGTACCGATGACCACAAATCCAATCAAGAAAATGGGAATCAACGCCCAATGTTTGGTAACGGCATACCAGATGAGAAAGCCAAAACCGACCAGCGATGAAAATACGATGTTGATGGCCGAACCGATAAAACGTTCCGTATCGGTACGTACCTTTTGCAAAACGGCGAGTGTTTCGCCGCTGCGCTGCTCCTCAAACTCCTGGAACGACAGGCGAAGGGTCTGTCTCAGTCCGTCGTTGAAAATCTGCATACCGAACCGTTGCACGGCCAGCCGCATCACATATTCCTGGAATGAGCGGCTCAGCCGGGCCAGCAGTGCGATGGCAATGGCGACAGCCAACCAGAACAACACACCTCTGACCAGTTCCTGCTCACTACGCCCACCCATATTGTTGGCATAATCGTCAATGATTTTGCCGAAAATGATCGGATCGATCATGGAGAGTAATTGCGCGACCGCAGCCAACAACAGTGCGATGTAAATGTAATTACGCTGTGGCTTCAGGTATTTCCACAGGATTTTCATGCTCAGGCCCTTTTCAGTTTTTTCTCACCCAACAGCCATGCGGCTTTCCGTGGCGGCTCCAGCTTGATACTCGGCGATCCTTCGGCATGCTTGCGGATGTGTTCCACGACCTCATCCACCGAATCGGTAAAAAGCAGTAGGTCCATGTCTTCCGGACTGATGGTTTCCTCTTCCATCATGCGCTGTACGTGGGCGATGATTTCTTTGTGAAAGCCTACACCCATCACCACAATCGGAAATCGCTCAATTTTGCCCGTTTGGATGAGCGTCAGCGTTTCGAAAAATTCATCCAGCGTGCCAAAGCCGCCCGGTAAGACCACAAAAGCAAAGGAGTATTTCCGCAGCAGCTCTTTGCGGACAAAAAAGTATTCCATGGTGACAAACCGGTCGAGGTAAGGGTTGTGTGCCTGCTCGTGGGGTAACACAATGTTACATCCCACGGAAAGCGCCCCGGCTTCTTTGGCCCCCCGGTTGGCCGCTTCCATGATACCCGGTCCGCCGCCCGTCATAATAGCAAACCCCAACTTTCCGATTTCCCGCGATACGCTGCGTGCCAATTCATAATAGGGATGATCTTCTTTGAAACGTGCGGAACCGAATACCGTGACACAGGGGCCGATAAAGTGCATGCCGCGGAAACCTTTGAGAAACTGCATGACCACGCCGCCAACATATTTGAGCTCTTTCCATCGGGCGCGGGCGCCCTCCATGAATTTCTTTTCCTCCTTGATAAACGGATTACTCATGGGGTTAGGACTTTTGATGATTTACCAATTCGATCGCTTCCTGCAGGATCCGCCGCTTTTTACGCGGTGCGCAATGCAGCGTGTCGAGCTGTGTCTCATCCTCGACAATGTCCTTTACCAGGATACAGCCTTGTTTCAGGAGCGTATCTTTTTCGCTTTTCGTAACCGTTGTAAGGCACGTTATGGGGTACAAACCCGCATTGTCAACGCGGCGTTTGATACTGCTGTCTGCCGGATAATCCCAAGACAGGAGGTTTAAACCGTAATATTGGGCAAAATGGATGGAATCAGTGGTCATGTAGGCATTGGTGACCAGCCAGCCCGCGGTAAATTCAGTGGGTTTACCGAAAAAGGAAAACTTGCGCCCTGCGAAATCCTTTACCCTGGAGAGAAAATACATGGGAGTGGTGACCGTGATTTTGGCATCCTCCGTATTCCTGAATTTGCATTCCACAAGCAGCAACTCGTCGTCCTTCTGAGCCACGACATCGACTTCGTGGGTTACGGCGTTGCCTACCAGCAACTGGCCTGTCAGGGTTTGATAGTGCGCGTGGCCAAACAGTTTGGCTACCCACTGTTCGAAAAAATAACCGGCCGGTCCCAAATCCCGCAGGGCACGTTTCAGGCTGTATCGGGCGGCAAAAGAATCAGCTTCTCGTTTTAATAATCGGAAGGCAAGTTTGTAGAGGTCCCGGGTACTGATCCCGTCGTAAACCATGGGTTTCATCGTGTCCCACACCTCGTCGACTACATCTGGTGAGGCGCCCGATTTGGATAAGGAACCTTTCAAACGGTTTACATCAAACTCAACAAGCTCACCGGAGTATTTTTTTACTTGCATACGTTGGGTGTCTTTTGAGGACCCCAATATGCATATTTTTGGGCAGATACCAAGGGAATTTTGAAAAGCCTTGTCCTAATGGGGCTCCAACAAGCCGGGTAATTGGCTGAAGTCGGCAATTTCAGCGTCGGTAATGTCCAACTCATCAATTCCCCATTCTTCCCATCCCATCACATTCAGCCAGATGGTTTGGCATCCTACTGCTTTGGAGGGCAGGATATCCCGGTTGTATGAGTCGCCCACCGCCACACATTCTTCCGCAGCATAACCAAGGCGGCTCACACCCTTTTCGTAAATTTCCGTATTAAAATGCATGTTGGACATGCTGGACTCAACCACATCTGAAAAATATTTCCGGATACCGAATTCTGCAAGCACGGCATTCAGGTTCCCGTAAAAATTGGCTACCAACACCATGGGAAATGTACTGGACAAGCTCTCCAAAATGTTTTGGGTCTTACGGAGGGTCCGGACAGCCAGGTTGTTGCATTCCTGCGCAATGGTGCTGATGGCCGTATAATCCAATTGATAACCCTGATTGGTCAGGTAATGAAACTGCTGGGTAATCTTATGCACCAGTACATCAAGAAAAACGTGACTGGGTTGGATGATGGCTTCCGAGGCCAGCACATTTTCGGAATAGGCATAAGCCCGGTTAAATACCGATTTATCTAAACCGGCAACGTGTTTCTGGAATTTATGCCATAGAATGGCGCCCCAGTGCTGACCATTCGTGTCAATGGTACCTTCGTAATTTAATAAAATCCCTCTTGCTTGCATGATGCCAAATATTTACTGTTGGGTGATAGACTATTTGACTTTTTTAATTAATGAGTCAAAAGTAAGCATAATTTTGTGTCTGTATCGACGTTTCTAAGGTAGACGAGAATAATGACCAACAAATTACAATCTGAAAAAAATAATTATCAATATATTCCCTTAACTCGTTTTTCTGTAATTCCAGATGGCCCAACTGTTTAACACCACCGCAAAAGCCAACAAGGTGCCAAGGTGGGGAAGAATATCAGACCATCCGCTTCCTTTGAGGATGATCATGCGCATCACTTCCACCAAATAACTCACCGGGTTCAGCGCCGCAATCCATTTTGCCCACCCGGGCATGCTGTCTATCGACGTGAACAGACCGCCCATCAGGATAAAAATCGTCATAAAGAAAAACATGACGAACATGGCTTGCTGCTGGGTTTCAGTATACGTAGACACCAGCAGCCCAAACCCCAGTACCGCCAGCAGGTAGATCCAAACAAACCCATACATCGCCAATATATTCCCTTGCGGGAAAATGCCATAGATGATCCAGGAAACCACCAATCCCAATGTGAATACCACGTTTCCGAGTATCCAGAAGGGGATTAATTTCCCAAGAATGAAGTGGTGTTTCCGGATGGGGGTCACGTTGATCTGCTCAATCGTGCCAATTTCTTTTTCTTTTACGATATTCAGTGCCGAAAGGAATCCGCCCACCATGGTCAATAGGATCGCCAGAATACCCGGAACCATGAAAAATTGGTAGTTAAGTTGCGGATTGAACCGGTTTTTCGGGATCACCTCCACAGTGGGCAGTGGCTGCAAACGTGTAGGCGGTATCCATTCCATTCGGATGTCCTGATTGTAATCGCGTAGGATGGACGATAAATACGCGCCACCTAAACCGGCCTTGGTGCCGTTAATGGCATTCACCGCGATAAACAGTTGCTGTTCATTTTCACGGATTAAATTACGTTCGAATCCGCTCGGAATTTCCAGCGCCAAATCAGCCTTGTCTTGTTCAATAAGCCGATAGGCTTCGTGAAGGGAAGCATGGTACCCCTGCAGCCTGAAATAGCCGGAAGCGGTGATTTTCGAAATCAGCTCCCTTGAATAGGGCGAATGATCGTGATCCACCACCGACAGGTTGATGTTTTTAATCTCGAAATCCGCCGCAAGGGGCAAAATGATGAGCTGCATGATTGGCATCACCATGATCAATAACAGAATGGCCCGGTTCCGGAAGATTTGCCGGAATTCTTTTTCAAGTAGAAATCGGATGGTTCTCACTTTTTTTTAATTGAAAATTTTTTTTAGTTGACAATTGATAGTTGATTATCCATTATCCATTGTCCATTATCCATTATCCTTGGAATTAATTGATAGTTGATAATTGATAATTGACAGTTGATAACTATCCACTATCCATTATCCACTATTCCAAGCGTATCTTAAAACTCTTTAAACTGACTACAAAGAAGAACAGTGCAATCCCCAATAGGATAAGCGTTTCCTTCCATATACCCGCAAAGCCCACGCCTTTGATCATGATGGATTTCACAATGATATAAAACCATTTTGCCGGAACAACGTTCGAAAAGACCTGCAGTGCCAGGGGCATATTTTCGATGGGAAACATGAAGCCGCTGAACATCATCGTGGGAAGCAGCATACCCATCAGCGAGATAAGCATTGCAACCTGCTGTGATTTTGTTTTGATGGAAATGAAGATTCCCAATGTCAGGCTGGTAACGATAAAAAGTGTGCTTTCAGCAAAAAGGAGTACCCAACTGCCCGCTACGGGCAACTGCAAGACGAATACACTCATCAATACAATCGACAACACGTTGATGAGTGAAAGAATGAGATAGGGAACTGCCTTTGAGAGAATGACCCATACGGGCTTAAACGGAGAGACCAGTAGGATTTCCATGGTACCCGTTTCTTTTTCCCGCACGATGGAGATCGCAGTCATCATCACCGAAACCAGCATGAGTACCAGGGCCATTACCCCCGGTACAAAGTTGGGAGCCCCTTTCAATTGCGGATTATACAACATCCGTATCTGCGGGGTGATGCGATAGGGTAGGGCAGCGGTCTCATTGAGCTCGGTTTGGTAGTCCTGTATGATAGACGATACATAGCTGGTCAGTGTCGTTGCGTAGTTCGGATCGGAAGCATCGGCAATGACTTGGATCGGTGCGTGGTTCTGATGAAGGAGGTCGTGTTGGAAGTTGACGGGGAAGATGACCGCCAACCTGATTTGGCCTTCTTTGAATGCGGTCTCCATCCGGTTTCTGTCCATCACGTCCTCGCGGATTTCGAAGTAGTTGCTGGCACCGATGCGTTCTGTAATGGACTTAGAGGCGTCGTCCCTGGCATGGTCAACAATGACAATACGGGCATTTTTCACTTCGTTGGTGAGCGCAAAGCCGAAGATAAGGATCTGTGCCAGCGGCATACCAAAGAGGATGAGCAGCGTCCTGCGGTCACGCAATACGTGATAGAATTCCTTTTTTACGAATGTGGCAAACTGCTTCATTTAATTGATAATTGACAGTTGATAATTCCTTGCATTATTGTACTTTTATAGAGTTTTACCTAAATGTCTGTTTATAAAAACCCAAATGAAGAAAAGTCTTGTCGCTGCAAAATCATACTCGTTTGCTTTCTATCCATTATCCATTATCCATTATCCATTATCCATTATCCACTATTCTTCGCTCCGCGTGCCAGTTGATAAAATACCCCATCCATAGAGGATTCATTCAGCTGTGTCTTTAATTCGCCGGGAGTTCCCAACGCAGCGATCCGGCCGTCAACCATGATGGAAATCCGATTGCAGTATTCGGCTTCATCCATGTAATGGGTAGTGACAAATACCGTAATGCCGTTACTGGCTGCCTCGTAAATCATGGCCCAGAATTGCCTGCGCGTTACCGGGTCTACCCCGCCGGTAGGCTCATCGAGAAACACGATAGTGGGTTCGTGCAGGATGGATACGGAAAACGCCAGTTTCTGTTTCCAGCCCAGCGGCAGTTGGCCAACCAGTTTCTTGGCCTCCGGCTGCAGTCCCAACCGCTCAATCAGCGCATCGCTTTTTAATTTGAGCTGCTGGTTGCCGAGGCCATATATTCCCCCGAAAAACCGAATATTTTCCAGTACGGTCAGGTCTTCGTATAACGAAAACTTCTGACTCATGTATCCGATGTTCCGTTTGATCTCTTCGGTCTGACGGTATACATCGAATCCCGCGATGCGGGCAGTTCCCGAGGAGGGGATCGATAGTCCACAGAGCATGCGCATGGCCGTTGTTTTTCCCGCACCGTTTGCGCCGAGAAATCCAAATATCTCTCCTTTGTAGACCTCAAAGCTAATTGCATCCGTGGCGACGAAATTGCCAAAACGCTTGGTTAATTTTTCCGCTTTGATGACCGGTTCGTTTGCGTTCATGTTGTCAGTAACTTAATGAAACAATCTTCAATGGTGGGTGTTATGGGCGTTACTTCAATGCCATCGAGCCCCGCTTGGGTCAGGATCCCCCTCAGCAACTCAGTCGGATTCCGGTCACCCATGCCCTGGCTATCAACGTGGATATATTCACCAAATAAATAATTAGTAAAAGGTGGCGTATGGGTGGTCAATACCTGGCTAACACGTGGCATATCCCTGGCTTTGACAGCATACAACTGACCCGGATAAGCGGCTACGATCCCCTGGGGGGTGTCGATCGAAAGAATACGCCCCTGTTGGATTAGTGCGATACGGTCGCACAATGTCGCCTCATCCATGTAAGGAGTGGAAACGACAATGGTGATACCCTGTTGCTTGAGCCGTTTCAGCATTTCCCAAAATTCTTTGCGCGAAACAGGGTCTACGCCCGTAGTAGGTTCATCCAGGAAAAGCACCGTAGGCTTATGGATCAATGCGCAGCAAAGTGCCAGTTTCTGCTTCATACCACCCGATAATTTACCTGCTCTCCGTTTTTTGAAAGGCTCAATCTGCACGTAAATGTCTTCGATTAGGTGGTAATTTTCTTTTACCGTGGTATTGAATACGGTCGCAAAAAAGTGTAGGTTCTCTTCAATGCTGAGGTCGGGGTAGAGCGAAAAGCGCCCCGGCATATACCCCACGCTGCTGCGGATCTGACGGTAATCTGTTACGACGTCGTATCCCGCCACCGTGGCTGTGCCACTATCCGGCAGAAGGAGGGTGGTAAGGATCCGAAAGAGACTGCTCTTGCCCGCCCCGTCGGGACCGATCAGACCAAACAGCTCACCTTTCGCCACGGAAAAGGATACGTCGTTTACCGCCGTTACCGCACCCTTGTTGTATGTTTTGGTGATGTTGTTTACATGAACCATTAAACTGTCACTTTCCATTGTCAATTATCCATTATCCATTGTCAATTATCCATTGTCAATTATCCATTGTCAATTATCCATTATCAATTAAACCTCACCTCTCCGTACATGCCTATTTTCAGCAGTCCATCGTTTTTCACACGGATTTTCGTGGCGTATACCAGGTTCTCGCGTTCGTCTTTTGTCTGGATGGTTTTCGGTGTAAATTCGGCCTTGTCGCTGATCCACTCCACCGTACCGGGATATTCCCGGTATCCGCCCTTGGCGTCGTCTACCAATACCGTAACGGATTGATTCAGTTTGAGCTGGTCGAACTGCGGTCCGGTAACGTAGGCCCGCAGTAAGATCGAAGATAAATCTGCGATCTTGTACAGCGGTTTACCTACCGTAACGGTTTCATTGGCTTCCGCATACTTCACCAACACCGTGCCGTTGACGGGGTTTACAATGCGGCTCTTGGCCAGTTCATCTTCCAACTGTGCGATTTGCACTTCCAGCGGAGATGCCTCCTGCGTGAGACTCGATGAGGTGATTCCCAGGGAAGACTGTTGTGCAGCTATCTGCTTTTTGATGACTGCCACCTGCGCGTTGGCATCGTCCAGTTGTTTCGGTGTTGCCGCATCGGATCGTACCAGGTTGGTGATGCGTTGCTGCTCGCGGACTGCCTGGCTCAACTGTTCCTGCAGCGCAGCGAGCTGTACGGATACGTTGGGGCGCTTGCTGAGTACAGCTTTGATCTGCGACTGGAGCTGCAGCTTCCGTAGGTAAAGTTGTGTGCTGTCTATATAACCGATGGCTTGACCTGCATGCAATTCTTGGCCCTCTTGAATATCCAGGGCTTTGATGACACCATTGGCTTCGGCCGAAATAAGGGTTTCCACGGCCTCAAAAGTCCCCGATGCATCGTAGGCATTTTCGTGATGGCTGCACGCCGCTAAGAGGACGGGGATAACTGTCAGGATTTTTAAGCTGTTCATTTTTATGATCTTTTAGTAGGCTAATTTCCGTTTGTGTGTTGGATATCGTATTGAACCATCAGCCATTGCAACTCATGGAGAATTTTGGCCAGTTTGGCATTATCTTCGGCATTGACCTCACGGAGGTAGTCGGCCGAGTTGATGACCCCGTTTTCCAGCTGGGCAAGGGAAGCTTCTTTCACCGAGCTCCTGAGCGCGATGATGCGATCGTCGGTTTCCAGCAACCGCTGATATTTGGCCGATTCGGTATTTTGTTGTCTCAGCGTCAGTTCGTTGTTGAACAGAAAACTTTCACGTTGCACATCAACGGCTTTGGTTTTGATGTCCAGCAATGCTTTTTCTTTCTTCAACGTGTAAAAACCGCTGATGGGAATACTTAACCGGATACCTCCATAGTAATACGGATCGAACTCATTGCTCAACATGTTCAGGGCCGGACGGCCTATGCCCCCCTGTATGAAAAAGTTCAACTTGGGAAGATTTTTGGCAGTCAGCAGTTTACGGTCCACATCGATGCTGTTTTGTTGCAACGCATACCAATCCAGTTCGGGACGGTTGTTTTCAGAAGAAGAGGAAGGAGCCTGAGGTCTCTCCAATCGAACATTCGCACCCAAGGGTCTGTTAATAAACTGGCTGAGCATGTGTAAATATGCGCTGCGTGTAGCCTGTAGTTCTACGGTGCGTTGTTCCGATTTCAGTAATTCGGCCTCAAGCAAGCTAGCGTTGCTTTTCAGCGCCGTTCCATTGGTAATTGCTGCGTTGGTTTTATCCAGACCTGCTTGAATATCTTTTTTTGCCAACTCGTTTTGGCCCAACTGCCCATCCAGCAGTAGAATCCCAAAGAAAAGTTGGTTCACCCGCTCCCTGATTTTGTATAGTTCTACCTCCAGCCCTTGGGCTTCTACCTGTGCGTTCGCCTCGATAGCTTGTTTCTGAAGTTTGATGGAACCGCCGTCAAAAAGAGACTGATTTATTTCACCGTACAATTTATATTGATCTTTATCGAGGGTAGGTATGTCGATTCCGGGAACCTGAATGGGAATCTTCGTCACCTCAGATTGATACGTGGCCTGGCCGCTTATGTTAATCTGCGGTAGGTAGCCCTTGTTGGCCTGTTCAATCGCATACTGGGTACTTCGTGCGATGAGGTTGCGCTGTTTGATCAATGGATAATTTTCTTCGGCCAACGTCTGACTTTCCGCAAGGGTAAGCGTCGCATCTGGTAGCTGGGCTGTTGTGATGAGTGGGACCGAAATCCAAATACATATCGCCAATAGACGGAAATTAATCATTTTATTTATTGATTTGAATTAATCATTTGATTAATGTATGAATAAAAAAATTAGTTGGCTTCCAACATGGCCAGGAACCATGTTTTGATCCATGTTTTCCGTTCTTTCATCAGCGTAACGGCACGCTCCGGTTTAATCCCTGTGATCAATTGAAGGAGCGGCTTGCCGATAAAAGGAAAAATAATGAGACCGAGTATATTCAAAATGAAATGCAAAGGGTCGATGTCAGGACGTCTCTCTGCTAATTGCTTAAAAAATGCCGAATCGACAATTTTTGTTTTCGTCCGGACAAGGTTTGCAAACTTGTCTGGGTTATTTCGGATCTCGCCCAGTACAAACAACGGAATATCCGGATTTGCAACCAGCGTATCAATATAATGCTCGGCTATCTGTTCCACTTTTTGTTCGATGGAGGTACGCTCATCCATAATAGTGGGCCCTATCTTGCCCAATAGAATCTGCATTTTTTCCAGAATGACGATTTCAAACAGCTTCTCCTTGCTACGGAAGTAATAGTTGAGCAGTGCAAGGTTGATGCCCGCTTCCTCCGCAATATCCCGTGTGCGTGTAGCTGCATAGCCCTTTTGCGTAAATACTTTGCGGGCTGCGTCCTTGATTTTTTCTTCCGTACTTAAATCAGCCTTTTTTGCTGTTTGTTTTGCCATGTCTCCCTATTGTTGCGGGCAAAGCTAAAGACGATTTTTGGTTTAACCAAATTTTTTAATCATTTGATTAAAATTTTATAGTTGAGATACCTTGGCAACCAATTCGAGCGCATGACCTGCCCAATCTTCTACGTTGAAAGCTGATCAATCGGTTTCCGTAAGTTAATACCCAACCGTTTGAATTGCGAAGGTGTTAAGCCGGTCACCTTTTTGAATTGTGCAGATAGATAAGCCACACTGCTATAACCCAGCTTATACGCAATTTCGCTTAGCGTCAGTTCGTTATAAGAAAGCAGCTCTTTTACTTTCTCCATCCGTTGCAGGATCACGTATTGTTCAATGGTAATTCCCTCTTTCTCCGAAAAAAGTTTGCTCAACTGGGAGTACTCCTTGTTCAAAGCGGTTTGTAGTACTTCGGTAAATACAAAGTGATTGTCTTCCTGTTGGTGTACATGTTCGATGACGATGGATTTAATTCTTTCAACCAGCTGTTGTTGCTGATCATCCAACAGCTCAAAACCGATGTCGCTTAATTTCTGCTGCAGATGCTGTTGTTGTTCCTGTGTCAAGGGTGCAGCAAGGATGACTTCGCCAAGCCTGACATCCAGAGGAACAATGTCCATGGAGGCAAATACCTGCGATACCGCCTGTATGCAACGCGGGCAGACCATGTTTTTGATGGCGATCTTCATATAACAAAAGTAACGAAACTGGGTGATACGTGAAATGACAACTTTTCCAAAAACCAAATGTTTATTGAATTGTTTATAAAGCAGCGAATGCAAAGGAATTGATTACGAAGTTAAACGATATGAACACCAAGACCAAAGAAATACTGGACGATGTAAAAGAGCGCCTTCGGGAAGCCAACGATCACCGTAACATTGCTAATTCAGAGCGGATATTGTCGGTAGCGGCCGGTGCCTTTGTGCTGTACACCGGAATTACCCGGATGTTTAAGACACCGCTGACTTCCCTCGCTGAGGTTACGCTGGGCAGTGCGCTGATTTTGCGGGGAGCAACCGGCTATTGTCCGGTGAAAGATTCGGTATGCCCGGGCCACGATGTCACGATTGTGGAACGGATTGTTGAGGAGTAGGGATAGTTTTGGCCAATCGGCATTTTTGCCGATATTGGTGGCTGAATATGGATCCCAACACCATCGTATCATCCGAAACAGGCACGCCTAATCGTGTCAAGCGCATTTTTTCCGGTTCTGCATGGGGTATCCTGGCCAAGGTGCTCGATGCCCTTGCCAAGTTCGTTACCATCCCGATGCTGGTGGGCTTCTATGGCAAAGCCGACTATGGTTTGATTGCACTGGCGTTTTCACTCAACGCTTACTTACGGCTGATGGATTTGGGATTTAATGTGGGTGCCGTGCGGTATTTCTCCATGTGGACGGCTGCATCCGAATGGGATAAAATCGGAAAAGTATCCCGGTCAAGTATGGTCTTCTATGGGGTAGTCGGATTGCTCAATGCGATCATCTTCCTTTTCATGTCTGCGTACGGTCCCCAATTGTTCAACCTAACCGCCGCCCAGGAGCCGCTTTACCGGCAAATCATGTACATTCTTGCTTTTTCAACCGTGCTCAACTGGCTGTCCAGTGTGGTCATCCAACTGCTGAGTGCCAAGGATGAATTGGGATATGTAAACCGGGTAACGGTACTGAGCAGTATACTGAATTTCGTCGTCGCGTTGTTGGCTATTCAGCTCAGATGGCCGCTGATTCCCTATTTTATCGCTTATACACTGACCACGCTCATCCCCATTCCGTTTTACATCGCACGGCTGCGGGTGTTTCCCCTATCCCGGACCGCCTTACTGTTGCCCCGGTGGGATGGAAGTGCTTTCCGTGAAATATTGAATTACAGTTTGGCCATATTCTTAATGGGATTGTTCCAGCTGACGGCAAACAACCTGCGGCCGCTGTTGCTGGGCAAATTTGCCGATGGCATGGAGGTGCTTACCGATTACCGGGTTATTCAGACGATCGCAATGCTCATCGTAGCCTTCGGGGGCGTATTTATGCAGGTTCTGCTGCCTTCTTCGGCAAAGGCCTATGCCGAAGGAAACCAGCAACGGATCGAGCGGATGATATTTGAAGCAACGAAATACATTTCCATCTTCCTGGTGTTTATTGTGTTCGTGCTGATCCTGAATGCCGACGAGATCCTTCGCCTGTACATGGGAGCCGGATACAGCAAGCTATCGTTGTGGTTGTCGCTTTGGTTACTCACGGTGTTGCTTTCCATGCACAATACGCCGGTGGCAAGCCTGGTGCTTTCTACCGGAAAAACCAGGTTTCTCGTATACTCATCGGCCATCGCATGTGTGGTTTCACTGCCCATTACAATCGTCTTTGCTCCCAGTTTGCAGGTAGGAGCAGCCGTAGTGGGTTATTTAGTGTATATGGTACTTCAGATCGGTTTTTTTTACATTTATTACATACCAAAGGTGCTGAAACTGGATGGGTTCCGGTTGTTTACGCGGGCTTTCCTGCCGGCAGCGTTTGGTGGGGTATTGACGCTGTTCATTAGCCGGTATGTCCTGCATTTACTTCCGGTTGCCGGTGGATATGGCATGGTTATCGCCGGTTCGGCTATATTTGGAATCCTATACATGTTATATCTGTTGATCTTTGTGGTAAGGCCGGTTGATATCCGTTACCTAACCGATACACTCATGGGGAAAGGAAGGGGCAATGCTTAAATTTTCGGTCTGTATCCCGGCATACAAAAGCCGTTTCCTGGCTGAGTGCATCCAGAGCATCCTTGCGCAGTCGTTTGGCGATTTTGAACTGATTGTGTTGAATGACTGTTCGCCGGAACCGGTGAAACAGATTGTCATGGGGTTTGACGATGCCCGCATCCGGTATTATGAAAACGAACATAACGTCGGCGCGATCCGGCTTACCGACAATTGGAATAAATGCCTTGCACTGGCGCAAGGGGAATACGTGGTTATCATGGGCGACGATGACCGCTTGGAGCCGGATTACCTGGAGGAGTTTACGCGATTGATGCACGACTATCCGGATTTGGAGGTGTACCATTGCCGGAGTGTGGTGATTGACGACCGGGGCCGGCCCCTTCGACTGACGCCCGCCTGTCCATCCTACGAACGGGTATGCGATCACATCTGGCATCGCCTGAACCAATGGCGTTCCCAGTACATATCCGATTTTGTATACCGTACGGCTACCTTGCGTAGCCGGGGGGGATTTTACCCGCTGCCCCTCGCCTGGGGGTCGGACGATGTTACGGCTTACCTCGCCGGTGCTGAAAAAGGCATCGCCCATACTGCCAGGCCCGTATTCAACTACCGGAGCAACGACCTTTCCATCACGTCTTCCGGCAACGATTTGGAAAAAATGAAAGCCAATATGCAATATGCGCAATGGCTGCATGATTTTTTGGAAAATCACGTGCCCGATATAACGGAAAAGGTGGTTTACGACACGTTATTGGGACAACAGGAACAACTGATGCTACGGCGGAAACGGTATACCATGGCATTGTCCATGCGTTCGGATCGGATCGCCAAATTTTGGATGTGGTATAACCACCGCAGGGAGTTTGGGCTTCGCCTCGTGGATATCGTGGCATCCGCCGTTAAATCGAGGGGATTACGAAGAAATTTGTTGAATTAGCAGACCCCATGGACATCATTTTCAATCCGCCTGTCAACGAGGAAAATCAATACATTCAGTTGTTGGTTGGGGAGCTTCGCGCGAAGGGATACCGCATCCATCCGTTGGATACGATTTTTTCGAGCCGGAAGCATTTTAAATCCATTAACGTAGTTCACCTCAATTGGTTTGAAAATGTCGACGACAGCAGTTTTTTTGTGGCGTTACGGAGCTTTATGCGCAAGCTGTTGGTATTGAGTGTAATTCATTGGAGTGGAAAGCGCCTGGTTTGGACTTTACACAATCGGGTGTCTCACGAAAAGGGATTGACTTTTTTCAGCCGGACGCTCACCCGGCTGTTGGTGCGCTGGTCGCATCGCATTGTCATCCACAGCCGGCAGTCCGAAGAAATCCTTGCGGCTTATGGTGCGGAAGCATTGAAGAAAGCCGTGTATGTCCCGCATCCCCACTTTATCGGTGTGTACGGGGACGTGTGTCCAGCGCCCCCGCGTGACAACGAAAGACTGGAACTGCTCTTCACTGGAATGGTGAAACCGTATAAAAACCTGGAGCTTCTCGTCGATGTGGTCAGCACATTCGGTGACCGCGTGCGGCTGACGATTGCCGGGAAAGCGTTGGATGATGCCTATCAAAAAGAAATCTCCGACCGTGCTCAACGTGCGCGTAATGTAGTCTGGTTGCCTTATTTCGTTCCCGATGGGGAAGTAGCCGCATTGCTTGCCGGGGCCGATGTGATCGTTTTACCGTACGACCTATCGAGCAGCCTCAATTCAGGAACCGCTATTCTCGCTTTTTCCTATAAAAAAACAGTAATTTGCCCTGAAATCGGTACAATTTCAGATTTGGGGTCGCATAAGGACGATACGTTTCATTACCGGTATCACACCGATGAACAGCACCGCGCTGCGTTGGCCGCACAAATTGAACGGGCGGTGGCGTTGAAGCAACGTGACTCCATTGCCCTGGAAACGAAGGGAGACCGGCTATACGCATACGTGGCAGATCAACACAATGTACAAAAGGCCGGGGCAATTTTGGATAAGGTATATCAGCTATGAAGATTTTGTATATCAACGCATTGTATGATCCCTACATAGCAGGTGGTGCCGAGATTTCGCTAAAACTCATCGTAGAAGGTATGCAGGCCAGGGGCCACGAAGTTGTCGTACTGAGTATGGCACCCGAACCCGGCATGCGCGTCGATTGGGTGAATGGTGTAAAAGTGTACCGGGCCGGCCTCCGCAATGGGTACTGGCCATTTACCAACGACCGGCCGCTAAAGCTCCGCAGACTCTTATGGCACTTGCGTGATGCCTATAATTCTGCCATGGGCAGGTATGTGCGGGAAGTGCTCCAACAGGAAAAACCCTCCGTCGTATCGTGCCATAACCTCGTGGGATGGTCCATCGCTGCATGGGATGAAATCCATCGTGCCCGCATTCCGGTTGTGCAGGTATTGCACGACATGTACCTGTTAAGCCCGGATAGTACCTTATTCAACGAGGGGGGGAGGAGTCTGTTTCAGGAGTTGATGAGGCGGTTGCTGCGCCGGAGGCATATCCGCAAATCCCACACCGTGGGGGCGGTGGTGGGTATTAGCCGCAGCGTGCTGGAACGGTTTACCGTACAAGGCTATTTCAGGGATGTTCCCCAATATGTGGTACATAATGCGCGTGTTATCCCCGATGTGGGCAAACCGCATCTGCGGGAAGAAGGGCAGTCGCTGAAAGTTGGGTATATCGGCACGTTATCGGTTGCCAAGGGAGTAGCATGGCTCATTCGTCAATTTAAGGCATCAGGCATCGAAGGCGACCTGCGCATCGCCGGCGGTGGAAAGGAAGAAGATTTGGCCTATTTCCGGCAATTGGCCGGTGACGATAAACGCATCTGCTTCGTTGGCTATGTAAATTCAGGTAATTTCTATGCAACGATTGACGTGCTGGTCGTTCCATCTATCTGGGAGGAACCGTTGGGGATGGTGGCTGTGGAGGGTTTGGCAAATAATTTGCCGGTTATTGCCAGCAACCGGGGCGGGCTGCGGGAAACCGTTGCCGAAGGGATTAACGGAATGCTTTGCGATCCGGACCGGCCTGATTCCCTTGGAGAGGCACTCGTTACGCTTTGGCGCGATGTGACACGTTATAACAGGCTGGCAGCAGGGGCGAGGTCCTCGGTGAGCGAATACCTCAGTGTGGAGCGTATGGTAACGGAATATGAACATGTGCTACAAACCTTAACAACCGATCATGCGGATGCTTAACGCGGTAGCGGGTTACAAAACTACGTTTTGCGAGGTGTTATTTTGCCTTGCGTTACTGGCAGTTTTCCTGCCTGTCAAGATCTATCCGTTTGTGTTTCTGCTGGCGTCTTTGGCTTACTTTTTGGATACCCCGGTTTTGCTCCGGCACTATTGGGTAGGATTTTTGGGTATATTTATAGGTTATGCGTTGATAACCTTCCTGATTTACCTGCCGGGTGACAAACGGGAGGTGACCAATTTCCTGAAATTGCCGATTAATTTTTGCTACTTGTATTTCGCAGTGGGATGGCTGGCCCAACGGGATAACACCCGGCTATTGCGATGGGTGGATAGTACATTGCACGTTGCGCTGGGGCTTACGTTATTGCAGTTGCTATTGTACCACCAGGCTGCGGGATTCCGATGGTTGGGAGGTGCGCCGAGTTCGGCACACGGCAGCGCGTTGTACCAGACTTCCCATTACTTCTGGGGGTTAGACGATAAGAATATGTTTGGTGCACGTATCGCATTGCTGGGGTTTGTCTATGTACTGCTGCCCATCGTACGTAGGCAATCCCTGGTGTGGTGGCGGATCCTTTTGGTGGGGGTGTTGGCTTGGTTGTCGCTGTCGCGTACCCCGATGGTGGCCTTGTTTCTCGGCGTTTTCTGCCTGCTTTGGGCGGGCACAACTTTCCGCTGGCGGGTGGTATTGGGTATAGGGGTGTTGCTGGCTATTCCATTTTTGGCCGAAAAGGTGATCCGGATAGACAGTATCCTGGCGTCCAACGATGGAATGGGAGTCCGGTTGGTGTATTGGAAGGCGTTCTTCCAGCATTTCACGGCCATTTCTCCATTGGGCAACGGGTTCATGAGCGGAGGCGATTTCCTCCGTCGCTATGCGGATTTTTACCACGGCGAACCGCACATCCATAATACGTTTTTTACCTGTTACCTTGAGTTTGGTATCGTTGGATTGACGTCTTACGTATTATTTCTGTTTTATTTCTATCGGTTCTGTATGGAGAAGCAGAAAAGCCGCCCCTTTTGGTGGGTGGCCTTCCTGCCGTTGCTGGCCATTCTATTGATTTTATACTCAGGTTACGACAACGATGTTATTTTATACTTGGTGTTGGTATTTTTGCTGGGTAGCAGCTACCGGGTAGGCACGGAACGTCTGCAGTGGAGGGTTGGGTCATGAGCTTACGTGTATTGATTGACGGCAGATGGGCGGGCGATACCGGTATTGGCAAACTGTACCGTGAGGTGATGGAGCGGATACCTGCCAGTATCTCACCGGCTTTTATTCAAAGCAACATGGGGCTTGGCAACCTGCTGACGCCGTGGATGCTAGCCCGTGAGATCCGGAGCAGCGACGCCGAGGTATTTTACAGTCCCTCGTTTATGCCGCCGCTGCGCAGCCGCATCCCGTTTGTGTTCACGATCCACGATTTGATGCACCTGTTTTATTACACACCCTGGCATCGTCTGTATTACCAGCAGGTGATTGCCCGCTTGGCGGCGAAGGCGCAGCAGATCATTACTGTGTCACATTTCAGCAAAAAGCAATTGGTTGAACTGCTCGGAATCGACGAACGGCTGGTTACGGTCGTTTATAACGGAGTGGATGAAATATACCGGCGGAATACCGAGGCCTTTCGGTCGGAAGCACCTTATTTTCTGTATGTGGGCAACCGGCGCAAGAACAAAAACATTCCGGCCATGCTTACCGCCTTCGCGCACGCAGCCATCCCAATGGATTTTATGTTTTTTCTTTCGGGGCACGGTGACGAGACGTTGTGTACACGGATCGCACAACTGGGCATCGAAAAGCGGGTCCGCTTTTTGGGGCGGATCCCCGAAGCGGAGTTGCCGAAGCTTTATAAGGGTGCATATGCTACCCTCTTTGTGTCGCTGATGGAGGGCTTTGGCTTGCCGGTCATCGAATCCATGGCCTCCGGTACGCCGGTGCTGACATCGACCGCCGGCCCATTGCCGGAGGTAGCGGGTGATGCCGCGCTATGTGTGGATCCGCATAGCGTGGAGGCGATCCAAGCAGGCATCGAAGCGTTGGTAAACGACAGCGACGGCTACCGTGATTTTCAGCAGAAAGGAACGCAGCGGTCTGCACAATTTACGTGGGACCGCACCGCGGCGGATACATGGAACGTGATCATGGATAAACACCTGAAGCAATGAAGTGGACTGATTTATGTGGAATTACGTGTATAGTAACAGGCTTGATGGTCCTTGCCTGTAATGGGGGCGGGGCAGATCGGCAAGCCGAAAACGAGGTTGCGGATGCGGGACGGCGCATCAATGTGAAGGATTACGGTGCTTTAGGGGACGGAAAGACCGACGATAGCCGTTTCATACAGGCGGCGCTGGACAGTGCATCGGTAGGGGATACGGTATACCTGCCCAAAGGAACCTACCTGGTGCGCACCATTCGTTTGGTACCCAATGTTCACTTGGTATCCGATGGCTTGCTAAAGCAGCCCAAGGAACTGTCAGCGCATTTCGCCATCGAAAAACAACATTCGGATGCCCCTCTTTTCCGCGCGCACCGGATATCCAACGTATACCTTTCCTTCCGGGCGGAAACGGTCAACGAAGCCATCTATGCGTCGCAATGCAGCAACATCACCATCGCCGACAGCCACCTGACGGGCGACTCCCTGAATAACCGTTCGTTTCCGGCTGTATTGTGGTATAGCTGTACAGCTTCCCGGGTGACGGGTTCCACCATCACCCGGTATGGGAGTGCCCGGGAATTCCCGAAAACGTACCATCCGGGTACAGCGGTGCGGGTGTTGTCGGGTCAGGGCATTACCATTTCCGGCAACCGGATTCATCACAACGGTGAAAACGGGATTTTTATTCACGATAGTGGAGATGTGGAAATCGACGGAAATTCCATCCACCACAACGGGATGAGTGGCATTCAGATAGCCTTTAATATCGCCGAGCGGGTAACGAATTACCGGATCACCAACAATAGGCTGGAACACAATGCTGCCGATGCGTTGGACATCAATAACCGGGCGCATGGGCGGGTAGTGGCCATTCATGCACTCGTAGCGGGTAACTACAGCAACGGTAACGGTTTCGTGAAGGGGGAATCTACCCCGGATGGCTCCGGCATCGGTACACTGATCGGTATCTCGGGCGTGACGCTCAGTGGAAATCGGGCCTTTGGCAATAACCGGCCTGCACTGTATATCGAAGGTTGCGGGGAGATTACGGCTAACCGGAATGTCACCGATGGTGCGTTTGAATTGGTTGGGCAGTGGGAACGCATACGGATGGAGGGAAACTCCTTTCAGACTTTGCGGCTATTGGCCAACGCCAACGGGCAGTTGCTGGATATCAGGCACAGCCGGATTGGCAGCATCATGCTGCCCAACGCGATTCGTATCGACTCGTTGGATCTCATAGAAAATGAGATCAACAGTGGCCCCGTCAACGTCAATATGGAAGGACATCTGAAGTTTGAGGGCAACCGCCTGCGAAGCGGACACGAAGCTGGGGCCTTGCTATTGGTGAAGACGAAGAGCGCTTCGCTGCTCGGAAACCATATCCTCAACGCAAAAAATGCCGCGATTACGGTGAGGAAAACGGCCCTCAATGTACGTATAGATAGTAATTTTGTAACATCCGGCGGTACCTGGATCCATGATTTCCAGCCACCGAACATCAAAATAAATAATAACCGGGTGCAGGAGCACGCAAAAATGGACGGGAAGCAATGAAGGTAAACCTTTATATACCCACATTGAATGGAGGCCGTCGCTTTGCGGAGTTACTGCAAGCGTTGGCCCACCAAACTGTTCCCATAGCACAACGTATCGTAGTCGATTCCGGTTCCACGGACGGCACGGTGGAAGCAGCGCGGACCCACGGATTTGAGGTGATGGGGCTGGGCGGTACCGGATTTGACCATGGGGGTACCCGACAATGGGCCGTCGATACCCATCCAACGGCAGACATTTACATTTTTCTTACCCAGGACGCCATTCCGGCCGATGAATCGGCGCTTGCAAACATCGTCCGGGCATTTGACGATCCGCAAATTGGGATGGCCTATGGCCGGCAGCTTCCCCATAAAGGAGCCACGGTTATGGAGGCACATGCACGGCTGTTCAATTATCCTCCGCAAAGTCAGGTTCGAAGCCTGGCAGACGCAGCTACCTACGGCATTAAGACGATTTCCTGCTCCAATTCATTTGCCGCCTATCGCCGGAGTGCTTTGGCGTCTGTGGGAGGCTTTCCGCGGGGCACCATCATGGGCGAGGATGTCATTGTTGCCGGTAAGCTGTTGCTGGATGGATGGAAAATGGCCTATGTGGGCGATGCCTGCGTTTACCATTCGCATGCCTACAGTATCCGTGAAGAATTTGAACGTTATTTTGACATTGGCGTATTTCATAGCGATAACCGATGGATTTTTGATTCGTTCGGCAAGGCCGACAGTGAAGGGTTTCGGTATGCCAAGTCGGAGATCCGGTTTGTAGCCCGCCGTAAACCCTGGGTGCTTCCCAAAGTCTGCTGTTCGTTTGTAGCCAAATGGTTGGGATATAAACTGGGGTTGTCCTACCGGTCGCTGCCGATCCGGCTGCGTAAAGCCTTTTCGATGTATAAGCCATACTGGGGGTGATATCACCCGGCCGAAACCCTAATCTGTGGATTTTTTCCCCACTTCTCAGGTAGTCTTTTTGCCCCTTATTTCCCTAAAATCGCTGTAGGACGCATAATGACCGCTTTTTTCTAATATGGCACTTAATTGGTATTTACATCCGTGTTGATTAAGTGTGAATACCATGATAAGAGAAACTCAAATACAGCAGGTTGCTTATAACGTTGATAACAGTTTATACGAATTAATTACCTATCAACCGCCTTTTCGTATCGATCTGCAAGCGGTAAAACGGAAATTGCTGGTTTATCAGGAAACGATTTTCCTCAAGCGTGTGTTCGATATCGTATTTTCGGCATTGGTGATCGTTGCCGGTCTGCCCGTTTATGCGTTGTTAGCGCTGATTACCAAAATCACGTCACCCGGCCCCGTGTTCTACCGGCAGGAACGCATCGGTAAAGACCAAAAGCCGTTTTACATCTATAAATTCCGCAGCATGCGTGTGGATGCCGAACAGGCCGGTCCGCAATTGGCATCGGATGACGATCCCCGCATTACCAAATGGGGGAAATTCATGCGTAAGACACACCTTGACGAACTGCCCCAGTTCTGGAATGTTTTAAAAGGCGATATGGCCATTGTGGGACCCCGGCCGGAGCGTAGGCATTTTATCGATGAGATTAAGGAGCGCAAACCCGAGTATATGCAGCTTTTCCGCCTGAAGCCCGGTATTACATCTATTGGACAGGTATATTATGGATACGCCGAAAATGTCAATCAGATGTGCGAACGGGTGAACTACGATCTGGATTATCTATCGACCATGAGCTTAAAGACCGATTTAGATATTATCTTGCAGACTGTTAAGGTGATGGCCCAAGGCAAGGGAAAATAGTAAAAAGCGGTTGTAACAATCGGCTGGCATTGGCGTCTTCAAGAAATGAGTCGAACAGCTGTGAGCGCAACACCCTTCAGCCGCTATCAGGTTTTGGTAGTGGTTATTTTAGCCCTTACCCAATTTACCGTCATCCTTGATTTTATGATTATGTCTCCTTTGGGAGACATTTTGATGAAGTCGATGCGATTAACCCCTTCGGAATTTGGTTTAGCAGTATCCGCCTATGCATTTAGCGCCGGTCTATCCGGTTTCCTTACTGCCGGTTTCTCGGATAAATTTGACCGAAAGAAGCTATTGTTATTTTTCTACATGGGTTTCATTGTCGGTACGATATTATGTGGCATTGCCCACACCTACCTCTTTTTGGTAGTGGCGCGTATCATCACCGGATTGTTTGGTGGGGTTATCGGCTCCATATCCATGGCCATCGTGGCCGATCTATTCGAATTGCAGCAACGCGGCCGTGTAATGAGCTTTGTACAAATGGCGTTCGGTGCCAGTCAGGTGCTGGGTATTCCCATAGGCCTGTATATAGCCAACGGATGGGGTTGGGAAGCCCCATTTTTAATGGTGGCGGTACTTAGTATCCTCATTACCGGAGTAATTACATTTTACCTGAAACCGGTCAACGCACATTTGGGAGTTAAGAACGAAAAATCGGCATTTGGCCATCTGTTGCATACCCTGGGCCAGCGTCACTACCGCATCGGGTTTGCCGCTACTGCCTTGCTTTCCGTAGGTGGATTTATGATGATGCCTTTTGGCAGTGCATTTGCCATCAATAACCTGCACATCACCGAATATCAGCTGCCGATCCTGTTTATGGTTTCGGGATTGAGTACCCTGGTCATCATGCCTTTTATCGGTCGGTTCAGTGATCGCATGGACAAGTATAAGTTATTCGTCATTGCCTCACTTTGGCTGATGGTGATGTGTATTTGGTATACGAACCTTTCCATTACTCCGTTGTGGGCAGCCATTGCACTCAATGTCCTGCTTATGGCAGGAGTGACCAGCCGTATGGTACCTTCTTCCGCACTCGTGAGTGCTGTGCCCGAGTTGAAAGACCGGGGTGCATTTATGAGTATCAATGCTTCTTTGCAGCAGTTGGCCGGGGGAATAGCGGCGGCACTGGCTGGTAAAATCGTGGTTCAGCAAACCAATTTCAGTCCGCTTGAACATTACGATGTGATTGGATATGTGGTCGTTGCCATCTCGGTGCTCGGCCTGCTGATGATGTATCGGGTAGATCGGCTGGTGAAAGCGCGGATAGCAGCGAAGTTATAAAAAATTCCATTCCAACACTTTTGCATAAGCCCAAAAGTGAGCATTGGGAATGATATTGACGTGCAAATCATAAAGAGATGGATTGGAAAGTATTGTACACGGAAGCCCGGTACCAAAGGCGGTAGCCCGGGCATTGGAGATATTTCACGCTGAACAAAGTACCCCCGAAGTAGACGAATTGGCGTTGCTGCTGGTATTGGTGAAGGATTATGAAGACAAGCATGTGCACCTACCAAACGTAGACCCCATTGAGGCTGTCAAACTAAAATGGCAGAACGCGGGATGCAGGCCAAAGATCTGGAGCCAAGCATATAACTCAACTGCGGGTAGTGCGGATTCTTACCGCGTTGAATTTAATTTTTGAATACTTCGATATACATCGCTAGCGGAGGTTGTTCTTCCTGCAGTTTCTATAATGGTGAGCGTTCTATTAAAGCTTTTCGATTTCCTTAATGGACAGCTTGGTAAACTTGGCAATCTGTTCAACGGAAATGCCGTCCTTTTTCATTTCGCGTGCGATTTCCCTTTTTTCTACTTGTTTAGCTTCCTTTGCCGCCTCATTTACTGCATAGTCCAACACAGCTTTGTTGTCCCATTTGCGTTTCAGACTTGTATCGTACATGGTCTTTTCCTCCTTTGTCAGATTGCTGTATTCAGCAATGTTAAACAGTTTTTCAAAAATCGGTTTGCGCAGATATACCGGAATCTTATTCATGCTGCTCATGTTCTTCAAAACATAGAGCCATTTGTCAAGGTCGGTATCCAGTTCCGCTTCCGTTTTTACAAATTTAATCAATTCAATGAATATATACCCCAGCCCTTCGTAAAAAACTTTCCCTGTCTCCCTGTTACTTAGGCAAATATCGTGCAGAAACTCTTGGTCATTACCCGCATCCAAGGAAAAATCTTCCAAGAGCGCGATGAGGTATACTTCTTTCACATCATAAGCCCACTCCGAACGCCGACCCTTTGGAGCCTGTTCGCTGACTAAGCGGCTGGTATAGAAGATTGCCCGTTGCTTAAAGTTGCCCTGTTTTCCCCGCTGTACTTCAATGATAAATTGCTCCCCATCGTTTCCGGTACAGGTTAGGTCGAATATGGCACTGCCCTCGTTTACCGTTTCGCCGGGATGCTCGTTTTTGTTGTATACCAAATCCACGATGAGCTTCCTCCCTCGGAACACGCCGTTGAGGAAGTCAATCAGCAAGTCCTTGTTTGGTTCGCTTCCAAAGAGCTTTTTAAATGCGAAATCGGTTAATGGGTCGATATAAGTGCCTATTGTTGGTTTTGTTGCTTTGGCCATGATTCAAATATAATGTTTTGTGTTTATATACTGTTTCTAATATCCGTTTGGTAACCTAAAATATCTCCAAACGGGTATCAAGTATGGGTAAATTAATTTCCTGACAACTTACGCTGTAAAGTCTGCATATCGTTAGCGATTCGCGTATCCAGCAGCTTTGCGTAATGCTGGTTGGTCTTGATACTTGTGTGACCGAGCATCTTGGAAACTGTTTCAATGGGTACGTCGTTGCTTAATGTTACGGTGGTTGCGAAGGTATGTCGAGCCATGTGAAAAGTCAGCGTTTTGGTGATGCCGGACAGGTCGGCTATCTCCTTGAGGTAGCTGTTCATCTTCTGGTTGCTCAATACGGGAAGTGCCACCCCTTTGGAAGCACAGGGAGGGTAGTCCGCATAGCGGTCTATGATTTTCTTGGCCTGCGGCAGCAGGGGGATATTGGTAACCGTCTCCGTTTTCTCTCGGCTGCTCAATATCCACAGTTTGCCGTCCACACCCTTTGTGATGACCGAACTTCTCAATTTCTTCACATCGGCATACGACAGGCCGGTGTAGCAACTGAAAATGAATATGTCGCGAACATGAGCCAACCGTGGCGTGACGTATTGCTTGGCCATTATCCGGTCAAGTTCGTCCTGTGTGAGGAATCCTTTTTCCTTTGGCTTGGCGGTATTCTTGTAAAATACGAATGGGTCTGCGGTAATCCAGCGGTGGGCAAGGCACAATTTGACAACCTTGCGAAAGTGCTTCATATATTTGGCTGCTGATATGGGGCTGCAACTTTTTTCCGTGCGGAGGAAGAATTCGTAACCCTCAATGAATGCGTGGTCGATGCGCTGAATATCAATATCCATATCCCCGTATTGCTTTAGCACGTAATCGGTAAGGTGACCAACTGAAGTATTGTAACCTTTCAGCGTGCCAGGCTTGTATCCTTTTCCGAGCAGGGCTTCTATCTTTCGGTTATGGTCAAGGTATATTTCAATCAGGTAATGTCTTTTGGTGTCCTGTCCAAGAAACCGCATTTTCAGCGATTCGGCGGTGATAACGGCATTTTCCTTGACAAGCACCGTATGGACGTCCTCTATATTCCGGACAAGGGTTTCAAGGTAGCTGTTTAATGTACGGCTTTCTTCTTTGGTGCCTGCGGCTCGATTCGCTTTGGGTCTCCATCGGGAGGGGTCGACCGACCGGCTGATTGAAATTTCTTTCGGGATTCCGTCAACGGTAATCCGCATGTAAATGGGAACGGGGCCGCTAACATAGTTTTTTGGTTTCTTCAAGTAGAAGAGCAAGGAATAATTTGTACTCATGATAATACATCATTTATGGTGAACAAATGTAGCCTTGCAGCCTACGGTAGTCAAGATGTTCAGGTATTGAACGGGTTGTCGATCAACAACTTAATGCGCTTTCAGTGAGTAGCAGTAGGTTAGGAATTGACTCACCGAATTACGCACTGTTTTTATGCGAATAATTGAATGAATCGGGATGCTGATAAAAACAAAAAGCCCGCAAATGGTCAATTTACAGGCTTTTGTACGTTTTGATGGTAAGATTTGTGTTCCCGAAGGGATTCGAACCCCTATCTTCAGAACCGGAATCTGAAATTCTATCCATTGAACTACGGGAACGGGGATGCAAAGATATTCAAATTTTTGAAATCAATATGGATAAGGATAACAATTTTTTGGCTTCATCCTCCTGGTCTAAGTATATTCTTCTCAACCTGACTTTGGAAATTTTTGTGCACCCATCAATTTTTTCTACCTTGCATTTCTTTTCATAACGATTTTGATATCCACGTCCGCCGCCCATTAAAGCTCAACATGATGAAAAACAATCATTTTCTCGTTGCCTTCCTATCCGCTGCATTGTTTTTCGCCTGTACCCGGGCACCGGAAGATCGCATCAGACAAGTGGAAACAAACCTAACCGGGCCGGTCCTGATCGAGGGCGATTCCACATGGACCATTGAAGCGCGTATGGCGCATTACGGCGTACCGGGTGTGAGCATTGCGGTCATCTATGACAACCAGGTCGCCTGGTCGAAAAGTTACGGGGTTATGGACACGCAAAGTCGCGAGCCTATAACCGATCAAACCCTTTTTCAAGCGGCTTCCATCAGCAAACCCGTGGCAGCATATGGCGCATTGCGACTGGTGCACGAAAATAGACTCGCATTCGGCGAAGATATCAACAGCTACCTGAAGACGTGGCATCTGCCTGAAAATGAGTGGACGCTTAAGCACCATGTCACACTCAAGGAACTGCTTAGCCATACGGCGGGCACAACGGTACACGGTTTTCCGGGATATGGCCCAGGCGTTCCTTTGCCTAGTCTCGTGCAGGTGCTGGATGGCGTGACTCCCGCCAATACACCGGCGATCCGTGTGGATAAATTGCCGGGCGAAAGTTTCCGCTATTCCGGCGGTGGCTTTTGCATTTTACAGCAGCTGATGATCGATGTAACCGGAAAGCCCTTTCCTGTGCTAATGGATGAATTGGTGCTACAGCCGCTTGGCATGCAAAACAGTTCGTATACGCAGCCGCTTACGGGGGCGGCGCTCAAGCTGGCCGCTACCGGTTACCTGCCCGATGGATCAATGACCGATGGCAAACGACATACATATCCCGAGTTGGCGGCCGCGGGACTGTGGACCACTGCAACCGACCTTGCCCGGTTTGCGATTAATATACAGCAAACCTATGCAGGGCGATCCGATGCGGTGCTGCCGAAGGAAATGGTTGCAGAAATGCTGACACCCTATGTCACCGATTTCATCGGATTGGGTATCTTTCTCGACAAGCGGAAGGACGATACGTATTTCAATCACGGCGGATGGAATGAAGGCTTTTCCAGCATGCTCGTCGCGCATAGGGAAAAAGGATACGGTGTCGTGGTTATGACCAATGCCAACCAGCCTCAATTCATTGATGAATTGATACGTTCCGTTGCCCTTACGTACGGCTGGGACAATTATGTGCCCGTATACCGGAGAGCCACTGGAAAGGATACCATTACTCTTGAGGGCCGCTACCGGTCGGGAAATGAGGAGGTGATCACTGTATACCGTGATGGATATGAAATATGGACCAAGGACATTGAAGGTAACCCCGAAGAGTTGGTCCGTATAGCCGATAGCACGTTTGTGACCCGCAAGCAGGATCAGCATATCCAATTCAGACTGGACAAGTCGTCTGGTAAACGCCAGTTAATCCTACTCAATCCCTACACAGGAGCAACTTCCGCCGCTTACCCATCCATGAAAGCCGGAGAGAAAGTGCCCTACGAAAAGCTTGTTGAAGGCGATTTCCGGGGTGCGCTTGACGCCTATCGAAGCTTGGTCAAGGCACATCCTGAAGATCCCGCCGTTGACGAAGGCCGGTTGAATCAATTGGGGTACCGGCTGCTGGGATCCGGAGAGACAAGGCGAGCACAACAGGTCTTTGAGATCAATATGTACCTGTATCCACGTAGTTCAAATGTGTACGACAGCTATGCCGAAGCCTGTATGAAGCTTGGTGAATTGGATCTCGCGATTGCCAATTACCAAAAATCACTCGCACTCGATCCCAAAAATGACAACGCTGCTAAGATGATTAATGAAATACAACAACAGAAACAAAATTGATTTTGGACCCCAATGCTACGGTATTGCAGATGTGTAAGACGTTCAGGAAACATAAAACGATATCCCTTCGGAGCGGTCGCAATCATTTTGTCTCAAATTCACCGCTAATTCGTCGCTTTTGCCCGGCAAAAAAGTCTGTCTGAAACAATAGTTTTGTAAAGATGCTAGGAAAATAGATAACTGTTAAAAAAACTTTAATTACTTGCCATGCCTGCTTCAAAACCAAACACTGTAGACGAATACGTTGATATGGCTCCTGACTATGCCCGGGAAAAGTTGAACGAAATCCGTTCCCTGTTGAAATCCATTGCCCCAAACGCGTCCGAGGAACTGAAATGGGGGCAGCCTGTTTTAATCGAAAAGCGAATTCTATTTTCGTATGCTGCTTTCAAAAGCCACCTGAGATTTATGCCCACGGGGCCTTCATTGGAGCCATTCAGGAAGGAATTGGCTCCTTATAAAACCGGTAAGGATACCATACAGTTCCCGTACGATCAACCGCTGCCCGAAGAACTGATCAAACGGATAGCAGAGTTCCGGTACAGGGACGTGATGGAAAACGATGCACGGTGGATGTATTGATGCCTCAGGTTTCTTTTTTGACCACTTTAAGATTCATTTAACAAATCTTAACATTTTCGTTGTAACAAAACCACATCTTGGTGCGTTATATAAACAGTTAATAAAAAATTGTCTTTTCATAATTTAGGTTTATAATTGGTTAGTTTGAAAGCCCCGATTCTCCCCGTTTCGGGGCTTCGCTTTACGTTATTTGCTGAACAAAAAGTATAGCAGCCAAGCGAAAGAAAGTGAGTATTTTTGAGTAAGTTTACCTATAATATGTTAAATAAAGTTATGAAAAGAAGCCTTTTAATCGTCGCATTGGCAGTTGTAGCAGCGGCCTGCGATAACACAAACACCAAAAACACCTCACAACAAGCAACAGTTGAAGAGCAGGTAGCAGCTGATGCAACTGATTTGTTTGGTAAAGAATGGAAATTGATCGAATTAAGCGGTAAAGCCATCCAATTGGATACGACTTTCAATAAAGAACCACACCTGATTTTTAACAAGGAGACAAACAGACTGAACGGAAACGGGGGCTGTAATAATTTTATGGGGAGCTTTGAACTGAAAGAAGACGGAGGCATTGAGCTGTCACAGGGCGGAGCCACAATGATGGCGTGCCCTAATCTGGAATTGGAAGGACAGTTTTTTGACGCATTGGAGCAAACAAAAAGCTATCGGATAGAAGGCAATAATCTTTTTCTTGATAATGGAAAGAACGAAGCCCTTGCCAAATTAACAACGGAATAAGATACTTTCGGGGGTGCATCACCAAACAGGGACCTACCTCAAAAATTAAAATCTTTTGAGAGATTGGGTTTTTTCAGTATCTTCGTCTTAGGTTTAGGTTGATAGCCCCTAACCCCATTGGGGCGGCCCGTTATCTTAGGTAACGGGTTTTTTGTTTGGCGGCCAAAGAATATAACCGGGCCTGATAACCAAATGCGTGATGGGCTGAAGCAGGATGATAATTATTACCTTTGTAAAACGATTTATGAAGAAAATAGGATTTTTATCGTTTGGACATTGGTCCAATCATCCCGCTTACAAAACCCGCACAGCAAGCGACACCTTGCTTCAATCCATTGATTTGGCTATTGCCGCCGAGGAAATGGGGTTAGATGGAGCATATTTTCGGGTACATCATTTTGCGGCTCAGTTGGCATCGCCATTTCCTTTGCTTTCGGCTATCGGTGCCAAGACAAGCAATATCGAGATTGGAACCGGTGTAATCGATATGCGTTATGAAAACCCACTGTACATGGTGGAAGATGCCGGAGCTGCTGATTTAATATCGGGAGGGCGGTTGCAATTGGGAATCAGCAGAGGTTCGCCGGAACAAGTCATCGACGGCTGGCGTTATTTTGGATATGAGCTGGGTGAAGGTGAAACCGACGCAGACATGGGACGCCGTAAAGCATTGGAATTTTTGGATAAATTAAAGGGAATCGGATTCGCACAGCCGAATCCATACCCGATGTTTCCGAATCCACCGGGCCTGTTACGTTTGGAGCCGCATTCAGAAGGATTGCGGGAACGTATCTGGTGGGGAGCTGCTTCCAATGCTACGGCCGTTTGGGCCGCGGAAAATGGAATGAACCTGCAAAGCTCTACCCTGAAATACGACGAAAACGGCAAACCTTTCCATATACAGCAGGCAGAGCAAATCCGGTTGTACAAAGAAGCGTGGAAAAAGGCAGGCCACCAACGCGAACCAAGGGTTTCGGTGAGTCGATCTATTTTTGCATTGGTAACCGATCAGGATCGCTATTTCTTTGGACAGGAAGCCGGTCGGGTTGATAAAATCGGAATAATTGAAAATGACAAACGGACCATTTTCGGAAGAAGTTACGCCGCTGAACCGGATCAACTGATCAGAGAATTGGGGCAAGACGAAGCCATTCAGGAAGCGGATACGCTCCTTTTGACGATACCCAATACATTGGGAGTTGACTATAATGTGCACGTGCTGTCTTCTATTTTGAAGCATGTTGCACCCGGGTTAGGTTGGCGTTAAATCCGAACAGCCCCAGGTTGCCGTTAAAGCCATTAAAGGCAACCCGGGGTGCCGATATGCATCATTGATTCCAGATCGTTTTGATTATTTGTTCTTGCCCCATACCTAAGGGACATGAATCACTGGGTGCATTTGCGCGGTAGCGATTTCCCTCGGTGCCCGTGGTAACCCGGCTTCCGGGCATCTGGATAAAGCCATTCGGATCCACCCGCTCGATCCACCCGTCGGCATATTGCAGGAATTCATTGCGGTAGGCCTCAGGCTGCTTGGCAAACCAGGAGATTTCGTCAAAACCCCAAACAAAATGGTCATTTAGGTTTGGTGTACCGGGGTGGTCGCTGATTCCGAAGTTGTCCAATTCAACAATGTAAGGTACCTGATCACAGCTCCAGCCACTTGGGGTAATGCCACCTTTGGTGCGGCCATAAATGGCATCGAGGTGAAACTTTTTCAATTCCCCTTTTTGAGGATCACCTATAATCTCTTTGATGCGCATCGGAAACGAAACAAAATCGAATAGTAACCTGCCGTCGATTACCATACCACCGCTTCCCATATGCCCGTCGCACAACACCGTTCCCCTGCGAGCATGGGCTTGTGCATACTCCCTCACTTTCTTCAGTACGGTATCCCAGGCTTCCGGACCACCTCCGTTGCTATTCATGGCCATCAATTCTACCTGACCGAAGTGAAGTGCTTCGATGCCGATGTCAATGTACGACGCCGCCATGAAGTAGAAGAACAGCTGTGATTCGATCCGTGTAATATCGGGTACACTCGCTCCCTCTCGCCAATGGTTAATGAACTTTCCTTCTTCGTTTAGCATCTGTGTATAATCAAAATTCCTGACTTCAACGGGTAAGTCGAACGCTTCGAAAACCCAGTCGGGAACGGGGATTTGCGCAACCTTTGTAGACACAATTTCGAATAAACAGGCCTGAAAGATTACTTCCGGATCGTATGCATGCATTTGCTCCACCCGCTCTTTCGCATTTGCCAGGAATGCCGGGTTTACAAACGCCTCCGGGATATCCCAGGAGTAGATTGCCCGGCCGATAAATTTTGCACCAACTTCCTTGAGCATGCGGAAGTCATCCGCTTTATAAGGGTATACTCCATCGTTATAAAACCCTTCGGTATTTAGGTATTCCGCTTGTAGGATGGCCCG
>Ga0180223_1000409_pt1 | contig 57159 bp, 43 predicted proteins | sample eDN5th30CKraftOP_FD_151337 | JGI IMG/M metagenome (GOLD analysis project Ga0180223, IMG submission 151337) | Enriched Organic Plus compost microbial communities from Emeryville, California, USA - eDNA 5th pass 30_C Kraft OP (version 2) (version 2) ... | reverse complement strand
CCGCCAGACGCTTCATGACAGCACCCATCCCCGGCGGAACCACAACAGGGCCAGCAACGCCAGGGGGAAAGCCAGCCAGTAGCCATCCTCGCGCCAGCGTTCGCCCTCCCCTGGCGCGGCGCGCGCCGTGTCGCCGGCGTCCAGGGCGCGAACCACCGTGGCGACGTCCCCCTGATCGATCGTCAGCGGAACGAGGCGCGCGCCGGCTGCGCGCGCCGCCCCATCCATATCCTGCATGTCCCGGCCTGGCGGGCGCAGGGCGAGCACCGTGACCGGCGCGCCGACAGCGGCGGTCCGGGCGGGAATTTCATCGGCCAGCACCAGGATTGATCCGCCGTCCGGCGTCCCGGCGAGGGCGCGACTGGCGAGGGCCAGGGCGGCGGTGAGATCATCGCCTTCCTTCGGCATGATCTGCGGCGAGATGGCTTTCGCCATGTCCAGCACCACGGCGCTGTCAGCGGTCGGCGGCAGCACCAGGTGGGCCGACCCCGCATAGGCGACCAGACCCGTGGCCGCGCCCTCGCGCGCCGCCAGGATGTCCGAGAGTTTCTGCAGGGCGCGATCCAGCCGGGTTGGCGCCAGATCGTCCTCCTGCATCGACGGGGTCGCCTTGAGCACCACGACCGCCGGCGGCCTGGCCTCGGCGAAGGGTGACGGCGCGCGGCGCCATACGGGGCCCGCCACGGCGACGGCCGTGATCACGCTGGCGACCAGCCCCCATTCCACCGGCCCCATGCGGGCGCGACGGTCGGCGCCGACAATCAGATGCGGCAAAAGCTCAGGATCGATCACCCCGCGCCACCGCCAGGCGGGATCGCCCATGCGCCGCCAGGCCAGCCAGACGGCAATGGCCGGCAGGATCGCCAGCAGCCACAGCGGCCGCATGAAGTGGAAGTTCGACAGGGCGGCCATCATGACGCCGCCTCCGCCGCCGCGGGGGACGCGGGGCGTCGCCGGCGCGCCAGCAGCATCAGGGCCTGGGAAACGATGCCGATCACCAAAGCTGCGGCCAGCGGCATCCAGTAAATATCACGGCGCGGGCGGAAACTGACGATGTCGATCCGCCTGGTTTCGATGGCGTCGAGCCGGTCATAGATCTGTTGCAGGCCGTCGCGGTCCATGGCGCGGTAGAAGCCGCCGCCGGTGGTCGAGGCCACCTCCTTCAGGGCCGCCTCATCAAGCTTGTCCTCCCCCGCCGCCTGCGGATCGCCCACGGCGACCGTGTGGATGACGATGCCCCGGTCCCGGGCCACCCGCGCCGCCTCGACGGGCGGAACGCTGCTCATGGTGTCGTTGCCGTCGGTCAGCGCGATGATGGTGCGCGCCTTCGCGGCGCTGTTGGCGAACAGGTTGACGCCAAGGCCGATGGCGTCGCCAAGCGCCGTGCGCGGCCCCGCCATGCCGACGGCGACATCACCCAGCATGGTGCGGCTGAGATCGAGATCCGTGGTGAAGGGAACGAGGGTAAACGGCGCGTCGCCGAACACCACCACGCCAACCCGGTCACCTTTGCGGCGGGCAAGGAAACCATCCAGCACCTGTTTCACGGCGGTCAGCCGGTCGACCGTCCTGCCGGCGGCGTCGGTGAAGTCGCGGGTGTCCATGGAGCCGGAAAGATCGACCAGCAGCAACAGGTCGCGGGTCGGCTGCTCGCGATGCAACGGCGGCTCGATCCATTGGGGCCGGGCGAGCGCCGCGACGTTCAGCAGCCAGATCAGGACAAGCGCCAGCAATGGGCCCAGGGCGCGGCGGGTAACGGCGCCGCCCAGGTGCGGCTCCTGTCCGGTGAGGCGCGCCAGCCGCTGCACAAACGGCGCCCGCAGGCCGGATCGCGCCGAAATGTAAGGCGGCAACGCCAGCCACACCAGCAAGGGCGCTGGCGCCAGCAGGGCGAACCACGGATGGAGAAAGGACAGCATGCTCAGGCCTCCTCCTTTCCAGCCAGGCGGGATTTGCGCGCCTTGCGGGCGTGCAGCCAGTCCCGCGCCGCGGCGACAGGCGCCCCCTTCCCGTCCACGGGCGCACCGACGGAATCCGGTTTGTCCCCGGGGGGCGACAGCGGAGCCGTGAACCTGGGCGGCGCGCGCCTTGCCCGCGTGGTTCGCGCCAGAAATTCCATCCATGCCGCGCCGGTCAGCTCCGCCACCTGCCCGCGCCCGTAAGCAACGAGGGCGACCCGCTTCAGGATGCTGGACACCGCCGTTTCCATGGCGGCGGCGTCCGGCCAGCTCCGCGCCGCGACGGCGTCCAGCTCGACGGCGGCGCGACGGAGAAAGGCGTTGGCCTGGTAACGGCGCAGGCAGCGCCACAGCGCCACGGCCAGCGCCGCGACCAGCGCCCCGGCCACGATCCAGACGCCGGGGGCCGGCGGCCACCAGGGCGGCGGCGCCGTCAGGACGATATCGGCGAGATTGGCAAGATCAGCGGCCTGGGAAAGATCAGCGGCGTTGGCGAGATCAGCGGGATTGGCGGTCATGGCGCTGGCCCCCCAATCCTGGCGCCGCCCGCCCGTCCCTGGTCCATGCGCCGGCCGATCAGTTCACGCAACTGCACCGCCACGTCCCGCGCCGTCGACAGGGGCAGCACCGGGATGGCCCGCCGCCGCGACAAGGCGGCGAGACCGGCGCGCCATGCGGTTCGCTGGTCTGAAAAACGCTGGCGCAGGGACGCTGATGAGAGATCCACCCCGATGCGCGCATCGCCGGAACTGAAGGTGGTGAAACCGGTGTCCGGCAGATCCTGCTCCAGCGGATCGGATATGAACATGGCGATGACGTCATTGTGGACCCCGAGGCGGGACACCAGCTGGCGCGTCGTCGCGTCAGCCCCGGACATGTCCGACACCAGGCAGACAAGCCCATCATGCGCCGTCATCCGCGCCGCCGCCACCAGGGCGTCGTTGAGGCGGGCGCCGTCGCCGTCCGCGCGCGCGGACCCGGCGAGCGCCGCGTTTTGCCGGACAATCTCCCCGAGAATGCGCAGGACGCCCTGGTCCCGGGCGCGCGGCCGGATCGAAACGGTCTCCGTATCGCCAAACACAATGGCGCCGACCCGGTCGCCGAGTGAGGTCACACGCCAGGCCGCCAGCGCCGCCGCCTCGGCCGCCGTGACGGATTTCATCGCCCGCCGGCTGCCGAAGAACATGGCGCTGCGCTGGTCGACAACCAGGATAACCGGGCGGTCGCGCTCCTCTGAATAAACGCGGACGTGGGGCGAGCCCAGCCGGGCCGTCGCCCGCCAGTCGATGGCGCGCACGTCATCGCCCTCGAAGTAATGACGCAGCTCCTCGAAATTCAGGCCACGCCCGCGCAGGCGCGAGGCGTGCCGGCCGGCCAGCAGGCTGTGCACCGGCTGGCGCGGCAGAAAACTGAAGCCACGCGCCCGATGCTTCAGGCGCAGCAACTCATCCAGCGTGATGAAGGCGCGGGCGCCCGCATCGGCCTTCACGGGTTTCCCGCCAGTCTTTTCGCGCACCCGCGCCATGGCCTGCCCCCGTTCGTCGTCCAGGTGGGACCGCGCGGTCAGATCGCGACCGCCACCTGCTTCAGCACCTCGTCCAGCACGGCGTCGACGCCAACCCCGTCGGCGCCCGCCTCGTAGCTCAGCGACACCCGGTGGCGCAGGCAGTCGTGGGCGATGGCCTGCACGTCTTCCGGCGTCACGTAGTCCCGCCCCTGCAACCAGGCGTATGTGCGGGCGCAGCGGTCCAGCGCCAGGGTCCCACGCGGGCTGGCCCCGATGGCGATCCATTTGCCGAGCTGCTCGCTGAAGCTGGCCGGGCGGCGGGTCGCCGCCACCAGCGCCACCATGTAGTTCTCCACCACGTCGCGCACCGTCACCTGGTCGATGCCGGCGCGGGCGTCGAACACCGCCTGCTGCGGAACCGGCGGAGGCGACGCAACGGCCGCCGCTCCCGTGGCGCTTTCCGCCCGGACGAGACGCATCACTTTGGCCTCGTCGGCGTCAGATGGATAATCGATGCGCACATGCATCAAAAACCGGTCCATCTGCGCTTCTGGCAGCGGATAGGTGCCCTCCTGCTCGATGGGGTTCTGGGTGGCCAGCACCATGAACAGCGGCGGCAGGTCGTAGCGCTTGCCGGAGACAGTCACCTGCCGCTCCTCCATCGCCTCCAGCAGGGCCGACTGCACCTTTGGCGGCGCGCGATTGATTTCGTCGGCCAGCACCAGATTGCCGAACACCGGGCCGCGCCGGAATTCAAACTGCCCGTCCGGCCGCAGGATTTCGCCGCCGGTCACATCGGATGGCAGCAGGTCCGGCGTGAACTGGATGCGGCTGAAATCGGACTCCAGATGTCGCGACAGGCTCTTGATCGCCCGCGTCTTGGCAAGACCGGGCAAGCCTTCCAGCAGAACATTGCCGTTGGCCAGCAGCGCGATGATGATGCGCTCCACCACCGCCTCCTGGCCAATGATGTCGGCGCCCATGCGCGTGCGCAGGTCGGCGATGGCGTCACGCGGTGCTGTCGCGGCCTCGTCCATGCGCTGTCTCCCCCTTCTTTATGTCGCCGCCCTGATGACGCAACGGAAGCCGACGTGGCTTGTCGACGTGTCCACCGGCTCGGCGTGCCGGGCGGCGGGACGATAGCGGCGGCAATAGTTCGGCGCGCACAGGTGCGAACCACCCTTCAGCACCCGGCGCGGAATACGGATCGCCGGCTGGCCCGGGTCATAGCTGTCGCTCTCTGGCCCGCCGCGCGGGTTCTGCGGCACGCAGCACGCCTTGGGCGCGTCGCCGGCGTGGCGCGCCGACCAGAAATCCGCCGTCCATTCCCAGACATTGCCAATCATGTCGTACAGGCCATAGCCATTGGCGGGGAACGCGCCCACCGGCGAGGTGCGGGCGAAGCCGTCTTCCTTCGTGTTCTCGTGCGGAAACGCGCCCTGCCAGGTGTTGGCCATGTGCCGCCCGTCCGGCGTCAGCTCATCGCCCCAGGCGAATTCGCTGCCTTCGCGCCCGCCCCAGGCGGCGAACTCCCACTCCGCCTCCGTCGGCAGGTCCTTGCCCGCCCAGGCCGCATAGGCCAGCGCATCCGCATAGGCCACGTGCACCACCGGGTGGTCATCGAGCCCCTTGATGGACGAGCCCGCGCCATAGGGTTTGCGCCATGTGGCGCCGAACTGGAATTTCCACCATTGCGACCAGTCGCGCAGGTCCACCGGACCACCCGGCGGATTGAAGATCAGCGACCCCGCCCGCAACATGTGCGGCAGCGCGCCCGGGTAATCCCTGGGGTCTGGCGCGATCTCGGCGACGGTGACATGGCCCGTCGCCGCGACGAACGCGCGGAATTGCCTGTTGGTGACCGGCGTGGCGTCGATCCAGAACGGATCCACCACGACCCGGTGGCTCGGCGCCTCCTCGGGATAATGATTGTCGGACCCCATGCGGAAGGCGCCGCCAGGAACATGGACCATGCCGTCCGTCAGTGAACGCTCAGGCAGTTTGCTCACATGTGTCATCAACGTTTCCATCCCGAACCGCATGGGCGGACACCCGCCTGATCAGGGCGCCGGCGGATAGACTTCTTTCCAGTCCTGCTTCATGTCCACCACGGTCCAGCCCCGCGCCGCGGCTTCATCGAGCGCCTTGTCCAGCTTGCCCACCGGGGACTTGCGATCATAGGCCCATTCGCGCGCGTCATCCGTATGATGAACGAGCAGACCAAGACGCGGACCGGGGCCGCCGGTCACATACTGCAACATCTGCATGTCGCCGTCGGAGTTGCCAAAGGCGAGAATGGGTCTGCGGCCGATGAAGCGGTTGATGCCCACGGGCTTGCCAGGCCCGTCGTCAACGAACTCCACCTTCGCGGTCTTGTACAGCTCCGGCTTGCCGTCCTTGCCCATGCGGAACGTCACCACGCCGGACGATCCGACCACCCGCTCCGGCGGCACGCCATACACCTTGTCCGCGAATGCCCGCATGAACTCCACGCCGCCGCCGGAAACGATGAATGTGCGAAAGCCGGCCTTGTCCAGCAGGGCCAGAAGCTCCAGCTGCGGCTGGTAAACCATCTCCGTATAGGGGCGTTTCGTAACCGGGTGCCTGGCCGTCTTCAGCCAGTTCTGGACGCGGCCGGCGAATTCTTCCGTCGTCATGTTGGCGTGGGTGACCGCGAGCGTTTGCCACAACCCCTTGTGGTTATCCGCCGTGAGGGCCTTCAGGTCCTTCGCCAGAACCGAACGGTATGGCTCCTGCCGCGCCAGGGCCGGATTTTCCTTCGCCTTGCGGGCGATTTCATCCAGGGCGAACTGCGCCTGGAAATATACGGGCTTCTCGGCCCAGAGCGTCCCGTCATTGTCAAAAACAGCGATGCGCTCCGCTGGCGGAACGTAATCGGGCCCACCCTGCTTCGTCACCCTGGCGATGAAATCCAGGATCGCCTGCTTCGTCCTGCCGTCACGCCACGACGGCAGCGGATCCGCCGCCTGGGCGTCGGACGGCATGCGATCCGATGTTTTTGTCGCGGCCGGCGGCGACGCCGTTTCAGCGCGCGCGGCCAGCATGGAGCCCCCGGGGCCACCCCAGGGAAGCCCGCCGAGAACCAGCGCGGCGACCGCCAGCGACAACGACAGTTTCCGTAAACCGCTCATCCCCCGCCTCCCATGACATCCCGTCGCGCCCGCGCGCACGCGCCGCCAGTCCCGGGGCGCATGGCCCCGCCTGCTCATCCCGAAGATGAGGGGCCGGCGATCCGGCCCCCCGCGATCCGCCATCCCGGCTATTGGGTGGCTTCCCGCAGTTTCTGCTCGATCTTTGTCAGGTTGAACGAGCCGGGTGTCTGACTGGGGGGATAGTCCTTCATCGTCTGAAGGAACTTTGCCGCCATTCCCTGGATCGGAACAACCACAAATGCACGGCTCAGGAACCAGTCGTTGTACACGTTTGCGTTGTGCTGCGCCTTTTCGAAAGGATCACGACGCAGATGGAACAGCAGCGGCACGCGCAGTTCGGTAAACGGCTCACGCCAGACGCCGAACGCCTCGCCCCGGTTTTCGAGGAACACAACCTTCCAGTCGTCATAGCGTGACGCGACGATCTGGCCGTCATCATTGACGTACCAGAACTCCTTGCGGGGAGATTCCTTGGCCTTGCCGCTAAGATAGTCGAGCATGTTGTAGCCATCGGGGTGCGCCCGATATTTGCGGCCTGCGAATGTATCGCCCTTCATCAGCCGCTCCTTGACGTCGGGCATGCCCGCCGCCGCCAGGAACGTCACCATCCAGTCCTCATGCGCCACGATGCCGTTGAGGGTCGTGTTGGCGGGGAACTTCCCGGGCCAGCGAATGAACGCCGGCACGCGATAGGCGCCTTCCCAGTTCGAGTTCTTCTCGCTGCGGAAAGGGGTGGTGCCGGCATCCGGCCAGGTGTTGTAGTGCGGGCCGTTATCGGTCGAATAAAAAACGATCGTATTGTCAGCGATGCCGAGATCGTCGAGCTTCTTCAGGATGACGCCGACGATGGCGTCGTGTTCGACCATGCCGTCGCTGTACTCATCCTGACCGGACTTGCCGATATTCTCGGCCTTGACGTGGGTGCGGAAGTGCATGCGGGTGGCGTTCCACCAGCAGAAGAAAGGTTTGTCCGCCTTCACCTGACGCTCGATGAAATCGATGGCCGCCGCCGATGTTTCCTCATCCACGGTTTCCATGCGCTTGCGCGTCAGGGGCCCGGTGTCCTCGATCTTGCCGTCGGCCTTCGCCCGAATGACGCCGCGCGGGCCAAAACGCCTCCGGAACTCCGGATCCTTCGGGTAGTCAGGATTCTCCGGCTCCTCTTCTGCATTGAGGTGGTAAAGATTGCCAAAGAACTCGTCGAACCCGTGCCGCGTCGGCAGGTGCTCGTCACGATCCCCCAGATGGTTCTTGCCAAACTGGCCCGTGGCGTAACCCTTGTCCTTGAGCAGGGCCGCAATGGTTGGATCGCCAGGCTGCCAGCCTTCCTTCGCGCCAGGCAACCCCACCTTGGTCATGCCCGTCCGCACCGGCACGGTTCCGCCGATAAAGGCCGCCCGGCCGGCGGTGCAGCTTTGCTGGCCATAATAGTCCGTAAAGCTCACGCCCTCCTGGGCGATGCGGTCGATATTGGGCGTCCTGTAACCCATCATGCCGCGGTTGTTGTGGCTGATGTTCCAGGTGCCGATATCGTCGCCCCACAGCACCAGGATATTGGGCTGCTTGCCCGTCGGCGTCGCGTCGCCCCGCGACGCCGACGACGGCTTCTGGGCCTGCGCCTGGGCCGTGGAAAGCATGCCGGCTGTCGCGGCGAACGCCGTGCTCATCATCAACAACTGACGACGGTCGACGCGCGCATTCCGGGAACCAGACGTGTCCGGATTACCCTTTTTAATGTCATCCCTGGACATCTTTGCCTCCACATTATTGAAAAGCTCAAATTGCGACCAGCTTCAGGCTCCCGGATACCGGGAGTTCCAGCGGGTTTTCTCCTGATGCGCGGGTGACCGGGCCAATCTGCCTGAACATGTCCGCGTCATCGAACGCGCATCATCAGAACCGGTAAGAAACACCGGCCACAGGTCCGCTAAAGGCCGTGTCGAAGACGAAACCGCCGCGCCGATAGTCCACGGCAAGATGGCGGTAACCGACATGAGCCGACCAGTTCTCATTAAACGCATAGTCAAGGGAGCCCCGCAATTGCCACGTCAACCGGGAGCTGCCGGCGCCAATGTCGCCATATGCGCTGATCCCGAAACCATGGCCGAGGCCGACGTGCAGGCGCAGACCCACAACTGGATCAATCCAGGTTCTTTCCGTGCCGGCTGATACGGGAAGGATGCTTGCGACAAGCAGATCCACATCGGAGGAAACGGACCACAGGCGGGCGCCCGCCAGTATATCGGCCGTGAAATTCTCACCGCTATAAAAACGGTAGAAACCGGTCACTGTGGTGTTGAGTGTCCGGGATTTCAGCGTAGCGCTGGTGTATCCCGGTGATCTTGGCGTCACATTCCGTGATCCATCGAATGACACCGCCACGTAGGTGAGATCAGCCAGAAGGCCCCATCGCCCGTTCCGGTATTCCGCCGCCAGCATCGCAGCGAAATCCAGGTGACGGAATATGTCCTGGAACTCCAGATCGACATCCACGCTCGGCAGGTTGCGTCGCGTTCCGATCTCGCCGTTCAGACCTGATCCCCAGAAGAAAGGGGTGATCCTGAACTCAACGTCCTCAACTGGCGCCTGGATGACGGGTGGTGGAGACGCCGCCAGGTCCGCCGCCATGGCCGGCTGCGGGGCCAACGCCAGCCACATCCCCAGGCCGGGCATCGCGCAGCCGGCAAATCCGGCCCTCGACAGTCCAAAAGTACGCATGCCCATAAGGGGCCTCTATCTGTTGGTGGCGCGGGAGGAAGCAAAAGTCTTGCCTGAAGCCGGAAGCGCCAGCTCCAGGGCAGTTTCCAGGACCTCACCAGTTGACGCGCACGCCAACCTTACCATCCCAGGAGCGCCGGTCGCCGCCGTGGCCGATGTTGTAACTGGCGTCGGCATAGAGGGCGACGTTGCCGTTGAGTTGGGCGGTGACGCCGCCGCCAAGCTGCGTCCAGGCGCCCTTCATTTCGGAATGGAACGGCACGAAACCATCCGCGCTGGAGAACCAGGTCTTCGGATTGCCAAGGAACTCGTTCCACAGATTGGCCCGGGCCCAGACATTGATCAGCCTGGGGCCGTTCTCCGCGTCCAGCGTCCAGGTGCGCGACAGCCGCGCGCCGATGCGGCCGGCCAGCGACTGCACGTCGCTGAAGCGGACCTGGGCCGCGCCGTCGTAGCGGGAATCCAGCGAGATGCTCTGGTAGACCAGCTGCGCCTGCGGCTCGACAATCCAGCCGCCGCCCAATTGCAGCGGATAGCCGGTTTCCAGCGACAGGCCGACGCCGAAGCCATCCGGCGAAATCTGCCGCATGCGCACGGAGCTGGACCTGGCGTTGTACCAGGTTCCCTGGGCCACCGCGTCCACATACCAGCCGGTGGCGCCGAAATGGGTCCAGTAGGCGCCAATCGTCTGGGCGTCGAAGCGGTTCTGACCGGCGCGGGCCCCCGTGAAGTGCTTCACACTGCCTTCGGACTGGCCCACGACGAAATAGACGCCGGCATGATCACGACTGCCGTCCGCATGCTCGCGGCGGTAGATGTCGAGGCCGAACTGGAAGGCGGCGATGTCCTGGTCATAGGCCGGCCCACGTCCATAGATACCGCCAGCCGAGGTGGACTGGTCAATGTGCTGGCCGATGATGCGGCCCCAGGCGCCGTTGACGAAGGACGGCCCGCTGGCGCTTTGGCGCCCCCGCAGCAGCTCCTGCTCGCCGACGCGCTCATGCAGCGTGCCGAGGATCGACTGGCCATAGCCCAGCGCCATCGACGGCAACGCGGCGTAAAGGGAGGTTTCGTTGCGATAGTTCGGCAGTTGAGCTTCGGGCTGCGGTTGCGGTTGCGGTTGCGGTCCGGGCGCGGGGCGCGGCGCTGGCGGGGTGGGGGGAGCCGGCGGGGCAGGTGGCGCCGGTGGCGTGGGCGGGACCGGGGGCAACTCGGTGCGCAGATACCAGGACTGCGGATCGCTGCCGTCGCGCGTGCCCCGATACAGCTTGTATTCGTGAGGGCCAGCGACAACGGGGCCGCCCAGAACGAAAGCGCCCGCCCTTGTGGTCGCCCCGTTGATGGCGCCGACCACCTGAATGCCGTTGCCCCAGGTGACCGCGCCGCCGCCGCCCACATTGGTCACCTGGAGGATGGATGCGCCAGTGGCGGCGCCGCCGTCAATCACCAGCCTGTCCGAGCGGGAGCCGTCGCCGCCAAGCACGGTGTTGACGCCAATCGTCCCCATCTGGCCCACGTATGAGCCGACGACCAGAGTGTTGCCGACGGCGCCGCCGCCGATCTGGACGTGGCCGCCATTCGTCAGGACGCCGCCAATGGTGAAGTCGCCCTCCGTTCCGCCGGCAAAGCCAGGGAAGGCGCTGGCCACGGCAATCGCGCCCCTGTTGACGACATCGCCTGCGACAGAGCCGTAGCCGCCGAACGTCGCGTCAGCCGCCACATTCACCTGGCCGCCGCCGGAAAGCGCCGCGCCGGGATGGGCGGCGTCGCCCACCGCAAGCGCGCCGCGCTCCACAGACGTTATGCCGGCATAGGTGCTGGTTCCTGTGAGCACGACGGCGCCGTCGCCGCTTTTGGTGAGCGCGCCGGGGCCGGTGATGCCCTGGGTCACCACGCCGGTAACGCCAGGGCCCGCATTCAGGCCGCCATTGTTTATGGTGACGATGACGGGGCGTTCGGCGCCCAGGGTAAAGCTGGACGCGAACCCGAAGGAGCCGCCGTCCAGGGTGACGCCGCCCGCTGGCGCGCCAATGGCATTGTCGCCGTTGGCCGCCAGCACGCCAGCCCTGATAACGGTTCCGCCGGAATAGGTGTTGCCGTCGGGGGCTTGGGGCGACAGGGTCACCATGCCGCCTCCAGTCTTTTCGACCACGCCGCCGCCAACAATCTGGCCCCTATAGGCCGCATTATCGCCGGTGGGTTGGGCAAGGCGGACAATGCCGTTGTTCCGGATATTATTGAGATTGTCGGCCTGGTCGGCTTTCGTGGGAAGACTTTGCGCCCGCGCCTCAAGTATACCGTCCGGATCGACCCTGGCGGCGCCCGTGTAGCGGGTGTTATCGCCGGTGAGCGTCAGCACACCCTCTTTGACCGCCACGTCCGTGAAGCCGCTCAGGCTGCCGGAAATCGTCCATTGTCCACGCCCTTCCTTGATCAGGGTGCGGAAATTGCTCAAACGGCCCCGAAGCACATCCTGCGAGCCGGCGACGCCGCGCAGGGTCAGGTTGCTCGCGCCGCGGCCGCCATCGATGTTGCCGGTAACCGTGGAGCCCGGCTCGAAATAAAGATCGTTATTACCGCTGGCGAAGCTCAGTCCGCCGACCACCGTGGCGTTGGCGCGGTTGTAGAACACGATGCCGTTGCTGCCGCTGGAGCCAATGACGCTGCCGTCGCCAACCCGTTCGATCCTGCCGTAGTTGTCAACGACATTGCGGGAGCCGGTTTCCTGGTCCTGAAACCAGACGGCGGCGCTGCTCGTCCCCCGGATCAGGCCGTAATTGATGATCCTGTTGCCGCCCCCCATGACGTTGACGGTTTCAGCCTGGGTGCTGTTTCCGGTTTCGATAATCTGGCCGCCGGCAGCGACCGTCAGCGTCCCGTTACTGTTGAACTCGACCGTATTGGGGCCAGTGGCCTGATAGGGGCCGATTCCGCCAGGCGTCGTGACGTTGGTGACGATCGCGCTATTGCTGACGGTGATATGGGCTCCGTCATGCAGGCTGATCGCGGGCTCGTCGCCAACCCTGACGGCGCCGCCGCCCTGTACGTTGACGGTGACATTGTCATTGCCGGGCGTTGGTCCTGATCCGATGCGGCTTGTGGTCGTTCCGGTGCATGTCACGACGGCGCCATCGCTAACAGCCGGCGTGCACGCCGCCCATGACGGAGCGGCAACAACCAGAGTTCCGCCAACCGCCATGATAACTGGCGAGATGTGCAGGGCCGTTGATCTGATCATGAAACTGTTGATGCGGATCATATTTATAAAAATACCCTAAAATACCTGATACCCCTGTATAGTAGCGTCAGGGTTGCGTAATGACCATGAAAGTGTCGTGAAGATGTTATATTTATCGAGAATTATCGAGTAGATATGTTTATTATAGGAAAATATGTATTTATTCATCAGTTGCATTTATCGAAGTATAAGCCAGTTTATATACTGGATGGGAACCGGGTCGGCGGTTGCAGTCTGTGCTGATTTAAGTAGAAATGTGACATGCACGCCACATCGGTGCGCCCGCCGGGTCGGGCTTTCCTCCGGTCGGAAAGGTGACGGAGAGATGTCGCAGGCCGGACGGCGGGCGTCTGTGCGCCAGCGTTCACACCAGGACTGCGACGCGCGTGGTCACGGTGTGCGCCGGGTCGGGCCCCGGCCTGGCGGTGCTGCGCTGGTCTTTTTGCCCATGGTCCCAGGCGAGGCCGGCCGTCAATGGCTTCGCGGCGATTCGCGGTTCCCAGACCCTGGACGATGCATGTGTCCGCCAGGGCGTCGAGCAGATCCGGATGCGCTTCGCGTCAGCGTTGTCATGGCGGCGTCGTTCCACCGGCGCGGCGGATGGCGGGCAATGCAAAATACCGGCTGACGCTCCCGCCGCCCGTGCATACGCCGGAAAAGCTGACGCCCGTAAAGCGGATGACCTCCTGAAGCTGGCGCCGCCGGCTCCATGGAGATTTTGGAACACCGCCGCATCTGCTAGACAGGACGGCAGATTGGAACGACGGGCCGTCCCGGCGTCAGCCGGAACCGCCGGGTGAGGGCCCCAAAGCCCTTGATGCGGTGACGGCGCCATGGCATTACCCCGCCAGCAGCTCCCAGCCGCTGCCTTTCCGCGCCGGCTGGCGCGGATCGGGCCTGTAGCTCAATGGTTAGAGCCGACCGCTCATAACGGTCTGGTTGCAGGTTCGAGTCCTGCCGGGCCCACCACATCCCCTGAACGCTTTTCACTGTTTGAAACGCCCTGGTCAGGGACGGTAGACCTTGATTTCATCCGGTATGCCCTTCAGCGCGAAGGTTCCCACCAGTTCGTACATGCCCCAGAGCTGCTCTGTCAGCGCGCCGGACATGATCAGCGGCTCGCCCAGCGCCTTGTTGAGGCCGGCGAGGCGGCTGGCGACATTGACGTCGCGGCCGATGATCGTGAAGTCGAGGCGGGCGCCGGAACCGACATTGCCATAGGCTGCTTCGCCGTGGTGCAGCGCGATGCCGGTGGCGATGGCCTGGTCCGGGTGCGAGGCGTTCCACGCTTCCAGCCGCGCCAGCGCCGCGCTGGCGGCGTCGAGCGCGGCCTGGGCGGCGCTGCCGGCGTCGTCGCCGCGATCCCGGAAAATCGCCAGCAGGCCGTCGCCGAGATATTTCAGCACCTCGCCGCCCTCCGCCTCGATCGGCGGCACGATGCAGTCGAAATAGGCGTTGAGCAGATCAACGGTCTGCTCCGGCGTCAGTGATGAGGAGCGTTGCGTGTAGTCGCGCATGTCGGCGAACAGGATGGCGGAGCGGATGCGCGTGACGTGACCGCGCCGCACGTCCCCGTCCAGCACCAGGCGATGCGGCTCGTCGCCGATATAGGTGCGTAGCAGCTGGTGCAACGCTTCATAGCCGGCATAGATTTCCAGCACCGCCTCGATCGTCGGGGCAAGGGCGCGCAACAGCGTGAGCTCCGCGTCGCTGAATCCGCCAGGCGTGCGGGTGGCGAAGCTGACGCCGTTCTTGTGACCGTTGGCGAACAATAACGGCGCGCAGAAATAATGCGTGTAACCCTGGGCGCGCAGATCGGCCACGATGCCGAAGCGATCATCCGGGGTTTCATCAATGCGAAAGCTGATGTCGGCGCGGGCGCGGTGCGCCGCGGCAAAGGGGCTTTCCTCGTACACCTTGTCCGAAAAATCGCTGTAGGCGATGGCCTCCGCCTCCAGCCCCTCGGCGCGTTTCCATTCCATGGCCATAGCGGCCTGCTCGGCGTGCAGCGTCTGCAGCACGAGCATGGCCCGGTCCACGGGAATGTCGGCGCTGGCCAGCCGTTCGCACAGCCCGGCGACGATCAGCTTGAGATCGGAGGCATTGCGCCCCTCGGTCAGCAGCCAGTCACGGATGGCGAGGCCACGGGAGAGCATGGCGTCGTCCATTTCCAGCCAGGTGAGGCCGGTGGCGCCTGGCTGCATGGCGGAAACGGGCGGGGACTCAGCGCTCATGACGGCTTCCGGCTCCAGGCCTGGGCGCCGCGCGGCCATGGCGGGCCGGCGGAGCCATATCGCATCCGTCATGGCGCCCCGGCGCCGGTCACGATGACGGGGCCATGACCGGGCCGAGCAAGATACAACCTCGCCGCGCCGCGTCAAACCGCCGGCGTCATGCATCGCCGCCGGTCGCGGCGTTCACGCCCTGGCGAGCGCCGTGCGCTCTGCGCCGCGCTGGCGCATCAGCAGGAACAGGACGATGGCGCCGTTGAGGATATTGAACGCCAGCCCGTTGAGGAAGGCGACCTGATACGAGCCGGTCATGTCGAATATCCGGCCAGACATCCAGCCGCCCAGCGCCATGCCGACGACGGTGGCGAGAATCAGCAGGCCAACCCGGCCGCCCGCTTCCTTCACCGGGAAGTACTCGCGCACGATGATGGCGTAGCTGGGCACCAGGCCGCCCTGAAACAGGCCGAACAGGGCCGAGATGACATACAACGACGTCAGGCTGTCGAACATCAGATACAGCGCCAGCGCCGCGCCCTGGGCGATGGAGCTGAGGAACAGGGCGCCGAGACCGCCGATCCTGTCCGCGATGTAGCCGCAGCCGATGCGGCTGATGATGCCGCAGGCCAGCATCAGCGACAGCATTTCCGCGCCCCGGGCCACGCCATAACCCAGGTCGCCGCAATAGGCGACGATGTGCACCTGCGGCATGGCCATGGCCACGCAGCAGCCAACGCCGGCCACCGCCAGCAGGGTTTGCAGCCGCCCTGGCGACACGCCCAACGCCTGTTGCGGCGCGGCGTAGGTCTGCACGGGGGCGCCGGTCGCGGCCGCGGGCGTGTCGGCCGGCGCGCGCCGGCGCAACAGCAGCGTCAGCGGCAGCATGGTCGCGGTGCAGAAAATGGCGATGCCGATGTGGGTGGCGCGCCAGCCCCACATGTTGATGGCGCGTTCAACAACCGGCGGCCAGAAGGCGCCCGCCAGATAATTGCCGGAAGCGCAGATGGCGACGGCAAGGCCGCGCCGCTTGAGGAACCAGCAGGAAATATCCGCCACCAGCGGGCCGAAACAGGCGGATGAACCAACCCCCACCATGGCGCCGAAGATAATGGCGAAACTGACAATGCCTGGCGTCATGGTGGTAAGCACATAACCCAGGCCCATGATGAGGGCGCCCAGCGCCAGCGGCGGCATGATGCCGACCCGGTCCGCGAGCCGGCCAAACGCCACGCCGCCCACGCCAAACCCCAGCATGGCCAGCGTGAACGGCAGCGACGCCGCCGCGCGGTCAACGCCAAACTCCGCCTGAACCGACGGCAGGGCGACCACCACCGACCACATGCCGACGCCACCAACCATGCTCAGCAAAACCGCCGCGAAAAGGCGTCGCCAGGCAACGCCGCCGTCTATCTCGCCCATGCCCTGCGCGTTCCCAGCCTTCGCGCCTCTGTCTCGCGGGCAAACCAGGCGCCCGCTGGCAGGCGCATTCCCCCAACATGAAAAAATATTCTACCAGGCTGGCTGCCGGGGCGCCATTGCTTTCATTGCATGCGGCGGGGCCTCCTCCGCATGCTTTCGCGGATTCTGTGATCCGGCAGCGGGAGTATCTTCCAGAACGCCGTCGCCTGTGGTCCAGTTGCGTGGTCCGGCGGTGGCAGCTGGGGGAGGGGAACAACGCATGGCGCGCATGTGGGTCATCTGGGTTGTCGCCAGCACGGTGATTGGCGTGGCCATCGGCTTTCGCGCCGGGGCGCGGATCGCCGTGATCACGGGTCTTGTCATTGGCCTGTGCGCCTTCGCCATCAACGCCTTCCAGGGCGACGCGCTGGTGTCGGCCTTCTGGTCCATGGCGGCGGCTGGCGGCGGCCTTGTGGCGGGCGGTTTGCTGGGCGCCGCCGTGATCGCCATGCTGGGCGGGCGCGACGCAGGCGCCTGAAGGCCTGGACGCCAGAAATGACAGACCCCGGAAATCCGGGGCGCGACGGGAGGGTTGGAAACATGCAGACGGATCAGGGCCGCGTCATCATCGTTACTGGCGCGGGCTCCGGCATCGGCGCGGCCACGGCGGCGCGTTTCATCGCCGCCGGCGACCGCGTGGCGCTGCTTGACCGGGATGGGGATGCGCTGGCGCGCCAGCTCGGGCGCCATGCGGCTGCGGCGGACCGCGTCATGGCCCACCGGGTCGACATGGCGGTTTCCGCCGATGTGGACGCCGCCATCGACGCCGTGGTCGGCCGCTTCGGCGGCGTGGACGTGCTGGTCAATAACGCGGGCATTGGCGGCTTTGGCCATGTCGACCGTCTGCCTGATGAAAAGTGGCGGCAGGTGTTCGCCGTCAATGTGGACGGCGTGTTTTACGCCAGCCGCCGCGCCCTGCCGCACATCATCGCCCGGCGCGGCAATATCGTGAACATCGCCTCCATTTCGGGCACGGGCGGCGACCATGGTTTCGCCGCCTACAACGCCTCGAAAGCGGCGGTCATCAACCTGACCCGGGCCATGGCGCTGGATCATGGCGGCGAAGGCGTGCGCGTCAACGCCGTGTGCCCTGGACTGGTGCAGACGCCCCTGTCGCAGCAGTTGTGTGAAACGCCGGAGGTGGCGGCGCGCTACATGGAGGCGATTGCCCTCGGACGCCTGGCCCAGCCGGAGGAAATCGCCGAAACCATCTTTTTCCTGGCCTCTCCGGCGGCGTCTTATGTGACTGGCGCGGCGCTTGTCGTTGATGGCGGCCTCACCTGCGCGACCGGCCAGCCCAATTTCACGCGTCTGCTGACCGGGGAGACGCGCACGGGGACATGAGGCGCCGGCTGCGCGCGCAGCCACGTTCCGGTTGTGTCGGCAGGCGGCGGGCGGAGCCGGTCAGCCATGCTGGTCTGCCTGGCGGCCAGCGGCTATGCTGCCGGAGGTTTCAGCAGGGGGAGGACAGCCGTGGAGGTCGAAACCATCACCAGCGGACAATGCGCCGCCGCCAGGGCGTTGACCCAGATATCGGTCGAGGTTCTGGCCGTGCGCAGCGGCCTGGGCGCTGACGTCATCAGACGTTTCGAGGCCGGTTCGACGCCGCCCGATGTTCCTGGACTGCGCGCCCTTCAGGCGGCGCTCGAGAGTTTTGGCGCCCACTTCATTCCCGAGGACGACATGGGCGCCGGCGTGCGGCTGCGTTTCACCAGCAGCGTCTCGCGCAAGGTCGCCGGCTGGGAGAACGAGGGCGGCGCGGTCGGTGACGACGACGTGCCCTGAGCGGAGCCGCGCCGGCTAACGATCGCTATCGGCGGATCACTGTCGGCATGATTGTCGCCCATGAAAGATACGCACAGGTTGCAGCGGGCGCCTTCAGCCAGCCCGGGCGCGTTTTGCGCGATCATATGCCTGGATCGTGGGCTGGCATGAGGCGCGGCCTCCCGCGCCATGGCTGGACCTGTCCCGGTCGTCCGCGCCAGCGCCTGCCGCGAGGCGCGCGCCATGACGGGCGGGCCCCGTGACGCTTTTCACTCCCCCCTGACGCATGCTCCCCTGGCCGCGTCGCTTCCTCGCCACGTCGCTTCCTCACCACGTCGCTTCTTGGCCACGTCGCTTCCTGGCGGGCGAAACACAGCCCGTTCGCCAGGGCGTCGATTGACAAAATCCGGTCGTGAACAAATAAAGAACATCTGGCGATATCCAGACGGAATCAGGCGCGTGGAAATGGCGATGGCGGTGTCCCCGGGAGGAGATATGCCCCCAGGAAAGGCGCTTGGACGGAGGCGGCCTGCGGGCGCCTGTCACGCTGCTTCGGGTGAAGCCGCCACGGGGTCGTGCATGGCGTCCCGGGGCAGGGTGGGCGCGATGGTGGCGCCGGTCGGCCATGGCCAACCGGAAGCTCCTGATATCTCCGCCCAGGGACCGGTTCCGATCCACGTCGCGCCGCGCCCGTCGCTGTTTGGCGTCGCCGAACTGGACAATGCGGTGGCGGACGGGGGCCTGGCGCCCGGGGCGCTTCATGTGGTGGAGGCAATTCCTGGCGACCTGGCGGAAGAGGCCGCCCTGCATGCGGCGGCGGCCGCCGCCTTCGCGGCGGGTTTCGCCGCCCGCGCCGGCGGCGGAGCCTGCTGGTTGGGGCCGCCGGCGGATTTGCTGGGCGGCGGCGCGCCGCCGCTGCCGGAGGCGGGCCAGGCCCTGCCTATCATCGAAACCTGCTGGGAAGCGCGGTCCGGGCTCCGCGCGGCGACGGTCGCGGCGCGGGTGCTCGTGCTGGATGCGCGGCGGGCGCACCGGCTGTCGTCGCCGGCGCGCTTCGCCCGGGCGGCCCTGAAACAGGGGCGGGTCGTGGTCTTCCTGGCGCCGGAAGCCGACTGCAGCGTCGCGCGGCCTGGCGCCTCGCCAACCTGCTGGCGCGTCGGCCACGCCAGCGCCGGCGCCCAGGGGGCGCCAGACATCTGGCGGGTGGAGCTGATGCGCGGTGAAGCCGTGCGGCGTGTGCTGGTCAGCGCCTGCGACAGGCACGGCCGCATGGCCGCCGCGCCGCGCGTCTCCGCGAATGACGGCAAGGAAATGATGCGCCGGTTCGCCCGGTCCTGACAGGTTTCCAGGGCAGTTGTCCCTTGAGGGAACTGTGACGCCGCGCCTGCGCGTCTGCGCGGCGGCTCGTCAGTCGTTCCGTTGGTCGCTGTTGGTGGCGAGCGGGTATCTGCCGCCGCCTGCCGCGCAGGTGTCGCGCGAGGACAGCGCCACGGTTCCAGCGCAAACAGCGCCCGGTAACCTCAGGCAAGACCGGATTGACGGATCGCCCCTCCGCGACAGCTGCGCGCGCCTGTCGCGATCCGGCCCATGCGCGGCCGGATCAGCTTGCACGCATGGGCGAGCTTGCGCCGGGGCTTTCATGCGCGCGCGAGCGCGCGAGCAGGCGGCGCCCAGGTGCAGGGCTCGTTTGGGTCTGTGGCTCGCGCCTCGCGCGCGGGCATGGTCGGCATGCCCATAGCCCCATTTCCCGATCGCAGACGCGCCCTCGCGCCTCGCGCGCGAGCAGGGTCGACATGATTCCAGAGGAGATGGTCGCCGGTGCAACGCGCCCTCGCGCCTCGCGCGCGATGGTCGACATGTTCGCGAACTTTCCCGTGTGGCTGGTTACCGGAATGTTCAGATATGCAATTGCAAATGGTTTGCAATTGCATATGATCGCCATCACACCTGCGGTCGCAAGAGGCGCGGGGAAGGGAGGCGAGGCATGCGGGCAGCGGACGTGGGGCGAAAAGCCATGGGGCCAAAGAACATGGGGCCAAAGAATATGAAGCGGGAAACGGCGCGGTTGCGGAGAGCCGCGCTTGTCTGGGGAGCCCTGGCGGCGGCGCCTGCACTGGGCATGGACGCCGCGCAGGCGGAAGGGGCGGCGCGGGCGGAAGGGCTCGACACCGAGCATCTGTTCGGCTTTGCCGAGGGCTCGGACATTGGCCAACCGGGCGAACTGGAACTGGAAACGGAAACCACGGGACGTTTTGGCAAACGTCATGGCCGCTTTTCCGCCGTCGACGCCGCCATTTCCCTGAAGGCGCCGGTCACGCCGAACTTTCGCCTGTCGCCCGGCTTCATCGTGTCGCATCATGACATTCATGGCGCGCCGGATCAGGTGGACCGGCGCAGCACGGCGCTGGACGGGGCGTTTCTCGACATGCGCTTCCGGCTGCTGGACCGGACTGCCGCGCCATTCGGCCTGACCCTCGGCGTAACGCCGGGATTTTGCGGCGTCGAGCCGGGCACGGGCCTGCGCTCACGCGAGTACGGCGCCAGTTTCAGGCTGTTGCTCGACCGTGAGATCATCCCCGGCCAGTTCGTCGCCGCCCTTAATGTCAGCTATGACCTGGGCGTCTCCCGGCCGCACGCCAGCGGCGTCGGTCACGCATCCGGCCTCGACGTTACGGGCGGCCTGTCCTGGCGTCTGGCGCCAGATGTGTTCGTCGGCGCCGAAGCGCGCTACGCCAGGGCCTATGAAGGACTGGGCCTTGACCGTTACGCCGGGCAGGCGCTGTTCGCCGGACCAACGCTTTACCTGGCGCTCGGGCCGCATCTTTGGGCGTCTGTGGCGTGGCATGCCCAGATCGCCGGCGGCGCCAGTCGCCACGCGGGGCATTTCGATCTGGATCAGTTCGAGCGCCATCAGGTGCGTCTGCGCGTTGGCGGCCACTTCTGATCCGTCCGCGATGCCCCTGATCAGCGCAAGGCCTGGCAGGGCTGACGCATGACTGGTCAATCCCCATATAATGGCCTGGCGCATTCCGCTGCCTTGCATGGCCGGGATTGCGGTCAGATTTCCAGGAGGTTGACGCCATGCTTTTTGGGCGAAAGAACACCAGCCTGCCGGGCCCGGGCGAGGCCCTGCCCGGTCGCCCCACGCCGCTTCCCACCAGCCAGCGCCATTTCGTCAGCGGCGCCGCGCTGCACGGCCCATGGCCGGGCCTGTCGCAAATCCAGCTTGGTCTTGGCTGCTTCTGGGGCGCCGAGCGGCTGTTCTGGAATTTGCCGGGCGTGGTTGTAACCGCCGTTGGCTATGCGGGCGGCGAGACGCCAAATCCCACTTACGAGGAGGTCTGCTCTGGCATGACAGGCCATACCGAGGTGGTGCTGGTTGTTTATGACGCGGAAAAATTGCCGACGCGCGAACTGCTGGCGACATTTTTCGAGAACCATGATCCAACCCAGGGCATGCGCCAGGGTAATGACATCGGGACCCAGTATCGCTCGGCGATCTACGCGACAACACCGGAGCAGCTGGCCGCCGCCCGCGAGGTGCGCGACCAGTACCAGCGAGCGCTTGCCGCCGCCGGCTTCGGGCCGGTCACCACGGAAATCCGTGAGGCGCCGCCGTTTTACTACGCCGAGGACTACCACCAGCAATATCTGGCGAAAAACCCCGGCGGCTATTGCGGCATTGGCGGCGTTGGCGTTGCCTGCCAGCGCGGCGTCGGCGTCGCCGCTGGCTGACCCCGCCGCAACCGGCCAGCCGTCAGGGCGCCTGTAACACCGCCTGGCAGGCCGGCGGCAGGTCGGCCATGGTCAGGGCGCGCGGCGGCTTGCCTGGCGGGCGCGGCTTGGGATGCAGCACTTCCGGCCTGAACCACCAGTCCAGCTCCTTGCCGCAGCCGTCGCCGGGCGGCGGCGGCGGCTGGTTGCGGCAGGATTCGCTGCTGGTGCAACTCAGGCGGACATGGAAGTGATAGTTGTGGCCCCATGTGGGCCGGATCTTGCGCAGCCACGCCCGGTCGGCGCCAGCGTCGCGGCACAGCGCTTTCTTGATCGCCGGGTTGACGAAAACCCGCGCCACCTGCGAGTTGGAGGCGGCGAGTTTCAGCAACTGCACGTGGCTCGCCGTGTAGGTGCGCGGGTCGATGTCCAGCTTGTCCCTGCGCACCAGGTCGGTGGAGGAAATCTCCTCGCGCTCGGCCGCGGAATAGACGCGATCGGTCATCGGCCGCAGCCAGATGTCCGCCTCGATGCCCAGCTGGTGCGAGGCGTGCCCCGTCAGCATCGGCCCGCCGCGCGGTTGCGCCATGTCGCCGATGAGGATGCCCTGCCAGCCGGTGACGCGCGCGGCGTCGGCGGAGAACTTCTGGAGAAAGCGCACCAGGCGCGGCGTGCCCCAGCTGCGGTTGCGGGAGAGGCGCATCACCTGCCAGGTTTCACCGGTGTTGGTCATCTGCACGCCGCCGGAATAACAGCCGCGCGAGTAGAAGCCGACGGCGTGACCGGCGCCTGGCGCCGCCGTTGTCACCTGCCCGAACAGCCGCCGCGCGGCGTCAGGCGGCAGGGTTTTCAGGGCCTGGGCGCGCCGTGCGGCTTCCTGGCGCGCGTTTTCCTGGGCCATGGCGGGGCTGGCGATCAGGGCGGCTCCGGCGATGGCGAGGCAAATCAGTTGCGTCCACATGCGGAAAAGGTCTCACGATGATGCGGCGCGGACAACCGCGGCCACGGGACGTTTTCAGGAAAAAGGAAAATCCGATTCGCCTTAAGAAAATGTGCCCCGGAACCAGATGAAGGCCAGACGGACGGGCGGCGCGGGTCCCCGGCCGGAAATCGTTGGCGGGAGCATTGCGCATTTCATGGCCGGTCGGTAACGGAGTTGGGCCGAATTCTGATTGAGGCTTGAGGCCCGCATGAGCCTGCTGTCGCCCGCCGTTCTCCCCATCCTGTTGCTGCTGGCCTCCAACGTCTTCATGACGACGGCGTGGTATGGCCACCTGAAGTTCCCTGGCGCGGCGTTGCCGACGGTGGTGCTGGTTTCCTGGGGTATCGCCCTGCTGGAGTATTGCCTCGCCGTGCCGGCCAACCGCATTGGCCACGCCGTTTACAGCGCCGCCGAGCTCAAGACCATTCAGGAGGTGATCTCCCTGGTGGTCTTCGCCGGCTTTTCGGTCACCGTGCTGGGCGAACGCCTGACGCTCAATCATGCTGTCGGTTTCGTGCTGATTGCCCTCGGCGCCGTATTTGTCTTCAAGGGGCCGCTGTAGGCGCAGGAAGGGTCCTGGAGCTGACAGGTCCTACAGCCAGCGCGCCCGCTTGAAGCGCAGGTAGAGCAGGCCGCACAGGCTGAGGATGATGGTGATCACGACGAAATAGCCATACCGGGTCTGCAACTCCGGCATGTTCTTGAAATTCATGCCATAGATGCCGGCGATCGCCGTTGGCACGGCGAGGATGGCCGCCCAGGCGGCGAGCTGGCGGGTGATCTCGCTCTGGCGCTGCTGTTCCAGCAGGTTGCTGGCCTCGAACACTGACGTCAGGATTTCCCGCAGGCTGGCGACCCGGCTTTCCACCCGCGTCACGTGGTCATGCACGTCGCGAAAATAGGGCCGCGATTGCGGATCGATCGACGGCAGGTCCAGATGGGCCAGCTTGTTGCACACCTCCGACATGGGTCCCAGAATGCGCTGGAAACGGATCAGCTCGCGGCGCAGGGTGAACAGGCGGCTGACCTCGCTGCGACCGATGAACGAGTCGAGCATGCGCTGCTCCATCGCCAGCACCTCTTCCTCGATGCTTTCGACGATCGGCAGATAACCGTCGACGATAAAGTCGAGGATGGCGTGCAGCACATAATCCACGCCCTGTTGCAGCAACGCTGGCGCCGCCTCGAGCTGGTGGCGCAGGTCGGTGTGCGCCCGGGCCGAGCCATGGCGCACGCTGATCAGGTGGTCGCGGCTGACGAAAAAGTCCGTCTCGCCATAGGAGATGCGGTCGCCATTCAGATGCGCCGTTCGCGCCACGACGAAAAGCTGGTCGCCGAACACCTCGACCTTGGGCAGCTGGTGCGCTTTCAGCGCGTCTTCGATGGCGAGGGGATGCAGAGCGTAATTGTCCTGCAACAGGCGCAGTTCATCCTCGGCCGGCTCGTGCAGGCCGATCCAGACGAATTCGGAGCGGTCGCTGGCGCACATCGCCGGCTGGTCGAGCGATACGGGCGTGACCGGGCGGCCATGGCGGTAAAGGTAGGCGGCGACGACTGTCATGTGGCTGCATCCAGGCGGTCCTGGTCAGGCGCTCCGGCCCTGGCGCGGACCTGTCCCGCGGAGCCGTCCTGGCCTTCTGAGGTCGCGCCATCCGTTCTTTCTTCCACCTGAGTGTCCGGAAGACCGGTTGTCTAACGGTTAACGCGAGCCCGGACCCGCGATGCGCCCCTGGCCTGGAAATCGCCCCGGCGTCATACGGTCTCCGGCGTGCGGTTGGCCTGCGCGCCGTTGCGCAACGCCCGGAGAACAGAAAACAGCACCTCCGGCCGGAACGGCTTTTCGACGACCGGCGTATCTGGGAAATCCTGGGGCAGGTGGGCGCGTCCGTAGCCGGAAACGAAACAGAACGGAATATTGCGCCGTGACAATGCGATGGCGACCGGGTCGACCGGCTTGCCGCACAGGTTGCCGTCCAGAACCGCGAGGTCGATGGCCTCGGACTTCGCCACCGCGAGCGCGTCGCTGACCGTGGCCGCGATGGCGACGATCTCCGCGCCGGCCTCTTCCAGTTCAGTGCTGAGATCAAAGGCGATGAGCGGCTCATCCTCGACGACGAGAATGCGGCAGCCGTCAAATCCGTCATCCTGCGCCTGTTGGGTCGCCGGCGCCCGCGCCGGCGTGGGCGCGGCGTCCACATGGGTGACGCCGTCTGACAGGCGGATGGTCCAGATGACCCCGGCGGGACGCCAGTCCACCGAGATGGCGTCGGGATCGGCGCCCGCGCCCGAGCGGATCAGCGTGGAGCCGAAGCCAACGCGTCCGGGCGGCGTGACGGGCGGGCCGCCGCGCTCTTCCCACTGGAGCTCCAGCCCGTCGCCAAGACGGCGCCAGCTGATCAGGACCTCGCCCGCCGGCGCGGAAAGCGCCCCATACTTGGCCGCGTTGGTGCCCAGCTCATGCAGGCTCAACGCCATGCGCAGGGTGTTTTCTGGAGAAAGCTCCACCCGGGGGCCCCGCAAATGCACCCGCTCCGGGTCCAGCGTTCCGGCCTGGAACTGGTCGTGCACCAGCTGGTCAAGCTGGGTGCTGGACCAGGTCGCGTCCGACAGGATGGCGTGCGCGCGGGACAATGCCTGCAGGCGACCGCCAAAACTCTGTTCGAAGGCGGCCAGGCTGTCGCTTTGCCGCAGTGTCTGCCGGGCAATGGCCTGCACGTTGGCGAGGGTGTTCTTGATGCGGTGGTGGAGTTCGCCGATCAGCAGCGTGCGGACCTTCTCGGACCGGTGGCGTTCGCTGACGTCAAGGATCTGCAACGACAGCGACAGCTTGCCGGTGATGGGATCGCGCAGGACCGAGCCGTAGATCTCGCAATGAATGTTGGCGCCGTCCGGTCCCCGGGCGTTGACCTCGGCGGCGTAACGGGGCGGCACGTCAGCCTCTGGCCGCAACCATGCGCGGAGCACGTCCAGCCCTTCCGGCGTCATCCAGGCGATGTCGCTGGCGTGGCGGCCGGCGACGGCCTCCGCGCTGCGCCCGAACATCCGCTCGGCGCCAGCCGACCAGGCCAGGATGGTCAGCGCGCTGTCAATCTCCACATAGGCCAGGGGGGAATTGTCGGCGTGCGCCTTCAGCCTGGCGATCGCCAGATCCCGGTGGCTGGCGATGGCGCGCAGTTCGTCGCGTTGCCGCTCCAGATCGCGCGCCTGCTGGCCGATGCGGAAAAAAACCTCGGCCTTCGATTTGAGCACCAGCGGATCGATGGGCTTGAAAATGTAATCCACCGCGCCGGCTTCATAGCCGCGGAAGCGGCGGGTGTCGTCGCGCTCGGCCGCCGTGACGAAAATGATGGGGATGCGCCGGGTGCGTTCGGCGCCGCGCATCAGTTCCGCCAGTTCGTAGCCGTTGGTCTCCGGCATGTGCACGTCCAGGAAGGCCAAAGCGTAATCGTGGACCAGCATCAGCTCCAGCGCCTCGGGGGCCGACGACGCATGGTGGATTTCAAGCCCGTCCCGCCGCAGCAGCGCGTCCAGCGCCAGCAGATTCTCGGCGATGTCGTCGACAATCAGGAAGCGGATGGGATCACCGGACATGGGACGCGCCCTCGCTGGCCGTGCGCCGCCAGATGCGCTCCCGTTCGTGGAAGGGCGACCAGGCGGCGGCGGAGGCTGAGAAACGTAGCGTTTCGTGGGCGCCAAGCCCAAGGAACCCGCCGCGCACAAGGGCGTCCGAAAACAGACCCAGCGCCCGGTCCTGGAGCGCGGCGTTGAAATAGATCAGGACGTTACGGCAGGACACCAGATGCACCTCGGAAAAAACCTGGTCTGTCGCGAGATTATGCTCGGAAAACACCGTCCGGCTTCTCAGGCTCCGGTCGAAAACCGCGTGACCATAGCCCGCTGTATAATAGTCGGAAAGGGAGGCTTTCCCACCCGCCTGCTGATAGTTGGTGGAGAAACCTGACAACCGGTCGATGTCATAAATCCCTGCCGAGGCCCGGTTCAGCGCGCGACGGTTGATCTCGGTTGCGTAAAACAGCGTGCGCCCGAACAGCCCCTCCTCCTGAAACAGGATGGCGAGCGAATAGAGCTCCTCGCCATTGGCGCAGCCGGCCACCCAGACCTTCAGCGACGGGAAGGTCCGCAGGTGCGGGATGACCTCCTCGCGCAGGGCCAGATAGTAGCCGGGATCGCGGAACAGTTCGCTCACCTGCACGGTCATGGCGTCGAGGACTTCCGGCAGCACCGCCGGCTCATGCAGCACCCGTTTTTGCAGGTCGGAGATGGTGTCACAGCCCAGCCGCTCCCGCGCCAGCTCCGCCCGCCGCAGCAGCGAGGCCCGGGAGTAGGAGCGGAAGTCATAGTGATAGCGTCGGTAAAGCGCCTCCAGAAACAGCTCCAGCTCCACCGGCTCGACCGGCGGCGCCGTCATCGGCCCCGTGCTCATCGCGACATCCACACGCGGGTGAGCGACAGCAGCTTGTCGACGTCGATGGGTTTGGGAATGTAGTCGTTGGCGCCGGCGGCGAGGCAGATGTTCTGGTCCTCGGTCATCGCCTTGGCCGTCAGCATGATGATCGGCAGGTTGGCCCAGCGCTCCATGGCGCGGATCTCCCGGGTCGCCGTCAGGCCGTCCATTTCCGGCATCATCACGTCCATCAGCACCAGATCGACCCCTGGCGCCGCCCCGTCCGCGACGCGTCCGAGCGCCTCCAGCGCTTCCCGGCCGTTACGGGCGACCTGCACCTCCACCCCGTGCGGCTCGAAAATGCCGGTCAGGGCGTAGACGTTGCGGATGTCGTCCTCGACCACCAGAATCCGCCGCCCTTCCAGGATGGCGTCGCGATTGAGGGCGACCTTCAGCATTTCCCGCTGACGCTCCGGCAGCCCCGCCACCACCTGGTGGAGGAACAGCGTGACCTCATCGATCAGGCGCTCCGGCGATTTGGCGCCCTTGATGATGATGGAGCGCGAATAGCGCCGCAGCCGCAGTTCCTCGATTTCGCTGAGGATGCGGGCCGTATAGACGATCACCGGCGGAAAGGACGCGGCCTCATCGGCGTCGAGCTGTTCGAGCACGTCAAAGCCGGATGCGTCAGGCAGCGTCATGTCGAGCACGATGCAATCAAACGTGCCGGCGCGGCACGCGCTCATCGCTTCGGCCGCGGTCGCCGCGCCGACGGTCTCCACGTCGTCGCTGGCCAGCAGCGCCTTGAGGCCGGCGAGCTGCGCCGGATCATCCTCGACGATCAGGACGCGGCGCGTCCGCTGCTCAAGCCGCCCGTCGAGGCGCTGGATGGTTTGCGCAAGCTCTTCCCTGTCGACCGGTTTGAGCAGGTAGCTCATGGCGCCCTGGGCCATCGCCTCGCGCATGTAGTCGCCCGCCGACACCACATGAATGGGAATGTGGCGGGTCTGGATATTGCGTTTCAGCCTGTCCAGAACGGAGAGGCCCGAATGGTCCGGCAGGCCGACGTCCAGAACGATGGCCTGCGGCAGGTAGCGTTGCGCGGCGTTCACCGCGTCCTCGGCGCGATCGACGACGATGCAACGGAACTCAAGCTCGCGCGCCAGGTCGAGCAGGATGCGCGCGAATGCGGGGTCATCCTCGACCACCAGCATGACGCGGTCGCTGTCCCGGATGAGGGCGCGATCGTCCTCCACGCCGGGCATGCCGCCGATCGCGCTGGTTGCGTCTGGCGTGGTTTCGGGAGTGGTCGCCGGGGGCGGCGCTGGCGACGCTGGCGGCGCCGTCTCCGCGGCGATCAGGCGGCGACGCGCCGGGCTGTTCTCCGGAAAACGCAGCGGCAGGACCAGCGTGAAAACGCTGCCGGCCCCAGGCGTGCTCTCCAGGGTAATGCGTCCGCCCAGGAGGTCGGCAAGCTCGCGTGAGATCGACAACCCAAGCCCGGTGCCGCCATAGCGCCGGGATATGGCGCCGTCGGCCTGGCGGAAAGCCTCAAAGACGCCCGGCTGGTCCACATCGCGGATGCCGATGCCCGTGTCATGCACGGCGAACGCCACGCCGTCGTCGACGGCGGCGACGCGCAGCGACACGCTGCCCGCATGGGTGAACTTGATGGCGTTTGACAGGAAGTTGCGCAGGATCTGCTCCAGCCGGGCCGGATCCGTTTCAATGGCCTCGATCTCGCCGGCAACGTCGGCTTCAAGGAGAAGCCCCTTGCTTTTCGCCTGCGCCTCGAAGCCGCGCAGCAATTTGTTGGCGACCGTCCGGGGTGAAACCTGCGTTGGAGAAACGTCGAGTTTCCCCGCCTCGATCTTGGAGAGGTCGAGAATGTCATTGATCAGCGTCAGCAGGTCCTGACCGGCGCCCGTGATGGTTTCGGCCCATTTCACCTGTTCGCTGGACAGGTTGCCGGTGCGGTTTTCTCCAAGCAGCCGGGCCATGATCAACAGCGCGTTGAGCGGCGTCCGCAATTCGTGCGACATGTTGGCGACAAACTCGGACTTGTAACGGCTTTCCTGGGTCAACTGGTCCGCCTGGTCCGCCAGCTGGCGGCGGGAGCGCACAAGGGCGTCGCGCTGCTCTTCCAGTTGCTGCGCCTGGGTTTCGAGGCGCGCATTGCGCTCCTCCAGTTCGGCCTGCTGCTGCTCAAGCTGTTCGCGGTTCTGCTCCAGCAACTGGGTCTGCTCTTCGAGCTCCTCGTTGGAGGCGGCCAGCTCCTCCGAATGGCTGCGCAATTCCTCCGACTGCCGGCGGGTTTCCTCAAGCAGTTCCTGCAATTGCTTCCGGTAACGGGCGGAGCTCAGGGCCATGCCGATCCGCTCTGGCGTTTTTTCGAGCAGCCGGCGAACGCGCCTGCCCGGTTGCGCGTCAAAGCCCAGTTCAAGGACGCCATTGATCTGCGCGCCATCGTGGGTGGGCGCGATGACGCTCCAGGGCGCGTCGCCGCGCATCAGGCCAGAACTCCACGCCAGCCTGGCGTCGCCATCACCCTGAACGTCAATGAGCTCATTGCTTTCAATCGCGCGCCACAGATGGCCCACGCCCGGTTGCACTTCGGAAGGAAGCCGCGCGGTTTCGGCGCCCCAACTGGCGACCAGCTGCAATCCGGTGGCCGAGCGGGCATAGAGCACGCCGGCGCGGGCGCGCGTGTACTGGCAGAGCGCGGCCAGAAATTTCTCTCCGGCCCGGGCCGCGGAAAGGTCGCCCTGCAGCGCCTGCGCCGTCTTGACCTGCCCTGTCTGCACCCAGGCCAGTTCCGCGGTGGCGCGCCGGCCGCGGATCAGGAAAAAGCCGGTGACGCCCATGGTCACCATCATCAGCGCCCCCATCGTCCGGTTGACGAACGCCGTCTGCGCGTCAATCTCGCCAGCGCCAGAGAAGAAAAACCCGGCGACGATGGCGACAAGGATCAGGACGGTGACGGCGGGGGCAATATAAGCGCGGGTCGCCAGGAAGGTGATCGCGAGAGGAATCGCATAGAGCGTCCAGACGGACATGCCGAGGGGAACCTCAAGGTCCACCAGAAACGTCGCCGCGACGGCCACAAGCGACGCGATCGTGATTGTCAGGTTTTTCCGGTAGGTCAAGGCGCTGGTCTCACACACGGTTCACGACGGGCAACCCTGCCTGACGCGGCTGCTGCGGTCACCCCGGGGCGCGCCGCCCATTTGACGCCGGCATGCGAAGCGGCCGTCGCCCGGTTGGCCAGGGCCATGCCCTGCACGTTTCGTCACGGCTTCCCCCCGACATGCCAGACCCTCGCCCAAAATCATACCGCATGACAACAATCATCATGCACATAAGTTCCGTTCCCGGGGGGAACAAATTGGAGAGAGCGGCGTTCCTCATGCTGCAACATGACACAGGCGCAGGTCGCGGAACGTAAGAACCGCGTTTGCGGACACGGCGGCAAGCAGCACATGGCGGAAGCACGCAATGGTTTTGGAAAACAGATGCGCCTGTGGGCGGCGCCATGAATAGCTGGTGGTTTGATGACAGGAACCACGGCGGCGGGGAGAGCGCGACCGCACCCCGGCTGCCGCGCAGCGACCTGGACGCGGCGGCTGTCGCCGCTGCGGGGCAGGCCATTGGCCTGCAACTGCGCGCCGTCTACGGAGACGCGGTGCGCGAGCCGGTTCCCGACCGGTTTCTGAAGCTGCTTGAAAAGCTGGACAACGCCTGAGAATACCCCTGTGGTCCAGGGCCCCGGTGGAGCGGCGCCAGCCAATGGCGATGGCCACGGATCGCCGGGACCGCGCGAGGCAAAAGCACTGGCGCGCGGGAATGGCGCGCGGGAATGATGACCAGGCCGGGGGAGGCGGTTGCGACAGGTTATGACGCAACTGTGAGATGCGGTTGCGCCTTGACCGGCCCCTGGAACAGGCGCAGCCTCACAAAGGTTCTGCTGGTCGTCTTGCCGGCGGCTTTCCCTGACAGGAGCTTTACATGCAACGAATGCCAAAGCGTGTTGGTCAAACTCCCTCGAGCGGCCCGCTGGGGAGGGCGGGGTTTGTGCTTGGGGCCGTCGCCGTCGCCGCCCTGCTGTCCGGGTGTCAGACCACGACCCCTGCGCCGAAGGGCAACCTCCTGACCGCCGCGGGGTTCACCATGAAGGTGGCCGATACGCCAGCCCGGCAAGCCAAGCTGGCGACCATTCCGTCAGGCAGGCTGATCGCCAGATCGGTGAAGGGCAAGAACATGTATGTCTTCGCTGATCCAAAGGGCTGCAACTGCGTTTATATTGGCGACGAGGCCGCCTACCAGAATTACCAGCAACTGGGACGTAATCGCTCCGTTCCATCCGACCAGATGCTTGTCGCCGAAATGAACGCCGAGAACAGCTGGAATTTCAATTCGATCGGCCCAGGCCCCAACTGGTAACAAACCAGACTGGCAAACAACCAGCATTTCCAGGCGCGCCAGGCTCCGGCGGCATATACGCGTGCGGACGGGCGCGCCTGAACCGGTCCTGGCGGACACGCGCCGGGCCAGCCATCCTCCACCTCCCATCCCTGTTCCCGCCGGCATGGCCCCGGCTTCCTGTCGTTGCGGCTGGATGATCGCGCGCCCGCGCGCCTCACGACCATGGGCCAGGCTGACCTGGGAGCGCGCTTCATAAATTCAGTCAGGTAAAAGCGCGCGCCGCCGTCGGGCGCGTTCGTATACGCATTTGTTTATATTTGATTGTAGCTTTAAGAAATCTTACCAGAAGCCGTGGCGGACGCCGGTTTTCTGCTGCCGGTGGCGCCTGCACTGTCCGTGACGGGCGCGAGGGATACCGGCGCGCAATCGGGACGCCGCCCGAATTCCTATGACTTTTTTATGTAACGACCACGGCGCCTGACTCGCAAATTTATGCGGGACGCCTGCATGCTCCAGCACAGGTCGAAAGGCCGTGGCGCCGGGCAAACGGTTGTCCTGGCGCGCCGCTGGAGAAGATGAAGCCCGCCCTTCGTGAAGCAAATGCGCCGGACGCAAGAGGTGTGGCATGCGCCTTCAGCCGGCTTTCGTCAGGGTGCGTCAGGTGATGGCGGGCTAAAGAACATAACCGGGATAAACGTCATGGATATTGCGGTGCTTGCTATTGGCGTTGGCTTTTTTCTGCTGATGCTCGGTTATGTCCGCGTTTGTGAAAAACTCTGAGAGGCGGAGTTCATGTCAGTTGATTATATGGCTGGCGCTGCGGTCGCCATGTTTATCTCGGTTTATCTGCTGTACGCACTGGCGCGGCCAGAAAAATTCTGACGATTACATGATGACCCGTAACCGTGGCCCGCGCGCCGCGTGGCCGAACGCCTGTGGGCGACGGCGGCCTTGCGCCAGCAGGCGCTCCCGGCGGCAGGCGCCCATGCGTCGCGGCCGGCGTTGTCCGTTGCATTGACCGGAAGCATTCCCATGACTGTCCATGGACTTGTTCAGATCTTCATTGTTCTTGCGCTTGCGCTCGCGCTGGTCAGGCCACTCGGGGGCTATATAACCCGGGTCATGACGGGCGAACGCACGTTGCTGTCCCGTGTTGTCGGGCCCCTTGAGCGCGGCCTGTATCGCGTTGCGGGCGTTGACAGCGAAAGGGAACAGCATTGGACGGCCTATCTCGGCGCCATGCTGCTGTTCAATCTGGCTGGTTTCCTGCTGCTCTACCTGTTGCAACGGGTGCAGGCGGCGCTGCCGCTGAACCCCGCCGGCGTGGGCAACATCAGCCCCGATTCAGCTTTCAACACCGCCGTCAGCTTCATGACCAACACCAACTGGCAGGGATATGCCGGTGAAAGCGCCATGAGCTACCTGACGCAGATGCTTGGCATGACCGTGCAGAATTTTGTGTCCGCCGCGGTTGGCATGGCTGGCGCGATGGCGATCATCCGTGGCTTCGCGCGTTCGTCGGCGTCCACGGTTGGCAACTTCTGGGTCGATCTGACCCGGGCGACGCTCTATGTCCTGCTGCCGCTCTGCGTGGTTGGCGCGCTGGCGCTGGTCTGGCAGGGGACGCCGCAAAACCTCAATTCCTATACGGTCGCCACCACGCTGGAAGGCGCGCGGCAGACCATCGCCCAGGGGCCGGTGGCTTCACAGATGATCATCAAGCATCTGGGGACCAATGGCGGCGGATTCTTTAACGCCAATTCGGCCCATCCGTTCGAAAACCCGACGGCGCTGACAAATCTGCTGCACCTGCTGGCGATCTGTTCTGTTTCTTTCGCCATGCTCAATGTTTTCGGCCGGATGGTCGGCGCGGAGCGTCACGGCTGGGTGCTGCTCGGCGTCATCATGACCCTGATCATCGCGGGCGTCGCCGTGGTGTACTGGGCCGAGGCTTCCGGCAATCCGCTGGTGCAGGCGCTGGGCGTTAGCGGCGGCAACATGGAGGGCAAGGAAACCCGGTTCGGGTTGGCCCTGTCGTCCCTGTTCGCGGTCGTGACAACCTCCCCCTCCACGGGCGCCGTCAACACCATGCACGACAGCCTGACGCCGCTGGGCGGCCTGGTTCCGCTGTTCAACATGCAGCTTCCGCCGCTGGGCGGCATTGGCGCCGGCGTCTATGGCGTGTTGCTCTTCGCCATCCTGGCGGTGTTCATCGCCGGGCTGATGGTTGGCCGCACGCCGGAGTACCTTGGCAAGAAGATCGAGGCGAAAGAGGTCAAGATGTGCATCCTGGCGGTGCTTGGCCCGTCCGCCGCCATTCTGGCGTTCACCGCGATCGCGGTCGTGACGCCTGCCGGGCTCGCCGGCGTCCAGAACGCCGGCCCCCATGGTTTCAGCGAGGTGCTCTACGCCTTCACCTCGGGCGCCAACAACAATGGCAGCGCCTTCGCCGGGCTGGGCGCCAACACGCCATTTTACAATATCACCCTCGGCCTCGCGATGCTGGCGGGCCGCTTCCTGCTGATCATTCCGGTGTTGGCCATCGCCGGGTCGCTCGCCGCCAGAACCACGGTTCCGGCCTCGGCCGGCGCGCTGCCGACAACCGGGACGCTGTTCGTCGTCCTGGTGATTGGCGTGACCCTTGTCGTCGGCGGCCTGACGTTTTTCCCGGCGCTGGCGCTGGGGCCGGTGGTCGAGCACTTCGCCATGCTGGCGGGCCAGACGTTTTGAACCGGACGTTCCGGGGGCGCCTGCCCGTCAAACGCCGCCGCCGCGGGTCGCAGGCAGCTTCCTGCCGCCCCTGGCGGGCAGGCGCGCCGGCGCCGACCCTTCCCCTCGAATGAGCGCCTGGCAGGCGCGGCCTGCGGCGACAGAATTCGCTGGAGCTTTTCATGAGCCACTCAAAATCCGCGCGTCTGCTGGATGTGGGCGTCCTCGCGCCCGCCCTGGGCGACGCCTTCCGGAAACTCCACCCGCGGCGCCTCGCCCGTAACCCGGTGATGTTTGTCGTCGCTGTCGTCTCCGTGCTGACCACCGCGTTGTTGCTCAGGGATATCGTGCGCGGCGCGGCGGACACCGGCTTTTCGTTGCAGATCACCATCTGGCTGTGGTTCACCGTGCTGTTCGCCAATTTCGCCGAGGCGGTGGCGGAGGGGCGCGGCAAGGCCCAGGCGGCCAGCCTGCGCCAGGCCAGATCTGACACCCAGGCGAAGCTGCTGGCGGCCGCGGACAGCCGTGAGTATGTAATGGTCGCCGGCGAAAGCCTGAAGGTTGGCGACATCGTCCTCGTGGAGGCCGGCGACATCATTCCCTCGGACGGCGAGGTGATCGAAGGCGCGGCGTCCGTCAATGAGGCGGCGATCACCGGCGAATCGGCGCCGGTGATCCGCGAATCCGGCGGCGACCGTTCGGCTGTCACGGGCGGCTCCCAGGTGCTGTCGGACTGGATCAGGGTGCGCGTCACCGCCGCCGCCGGCGCAACCTTCATCGACAGGATGATCGCGCTGGTTGAGGGCGCCGAACGGCAGAAAACTCCGAACGAAATCGCGTTGAACATTCTGCTCGCCGGCCTGACGCTGGTCTTCGTGCTGGCCGTGGTCACCATTCCGGCGTTCGCGAACCAGGCTGGCGGGGTCATTCCGGTGGTCGTGCTCGTGGCGCTGTTCGTCACGCTGATCCCCACCACCATTGGCGCGCTGCTGTCGGCAATCGGCATCGCCGGCATGGACCGGCTGGTGCGCTTCAACGTGCTGGCCATGTCGGGCCGGGCGGTTGAGGCCGCCGGCGACGTGGACACCCTGTTGCTCGATAAAACCGGCACCATCACGCTCGGCAACCGCCAGGCCTGCGCGTTCCGCCCGGTGAGCGGCGTGACGGAGCAGGAGCTGGCGGCGGCCGCGCAACTGGCGTCGCTCGCCGACGAAACCCCGGAAGGTCGCTCGATCGTCATTCTGGCCAAGGACCAGTACGGCCTGCGCGGTGAGGACGCCGCCGGCGTCCACGCCAGTTTCGCGCCTTTCACCGCCCAGACCCGGATGAGCGGCGTTGATCTGGACGGCGCGTCCATCCGCAAGGGCGCGGTCGACGCGGTGCTGAAGCATATCGAACAGCAACAGCAAGCGGACGGCGGCGGGGATACGGCCAGGCGGGTTCGCGAGGCCCGGGCCATCGCCGACAGCATCGCAAAAGAAGGCGGCACGCCGCTGGCGGTGGCGCGCAACGGCCAGTTGCTGGGAGTGGTTTACCTCAAGGACATCGTCAAGGGCGGCATTCGTGAGCGCTTCGCCGAACTGCGGCGCATGGGCATCCGCACGGTGATGATCACCGGGGACAATCCGGTGACCGCGGCGGCGATCGCGGCGGAGGCGGGCGTTGACGATTTCCTTGCCCAGGCCACGCCCGAGAACAAGCTGTCGCTGATCCGCGAGGAGCAGGCAAAGGGCAAGCTGGTCGCCATGTGCGGCGACGGAACCAATGACGCGCCGGCGCTGGCCCAGGCCGACGTGGGCGTCGCCATGAACACCGGCACGGTCGCGGCGCGCGAGGCCGGCAATATGGTCGATCTCGACAGCGACCCCACCAAACTCATTGAGATCGTCGGCATCGGCAAGCAGTTGCTGATGACGCGCGGCGCCCTGACCACATTTTCGATCGCCAATGACATCGCCAAATATTTCGCCATTATCCCGGCGATGTTCCTGGCGTTCTATCCGCAACTCGGCGCGTTGAACGTCATGGGCCTGTCGACGCCGCAAAGCGCCATTCTCGCCGCCATCATCTTCAACGCCCTGATCATCATTGCGCTCATTCCGCTGGCGCTCAGGGGCGTGCGGTACCGCGCGGTCGGCGCTGGCGCGCTCCTGTCGCGCAATCTGCTCATCTATGGCCTCGGCGGCGTCGTGGCGCCGTTCGTCGGCATCAAGCTCATCGACATGGCCATTACGGCCGTTGGCCTGGCCTGAGGAGGCGCCGCCATGCTCACCCATATCCGTCCGGCGATCGTCATGATTATCGCCTTCACCGTGCTCACCGGTCTGGCCTATCCCCTTGCCGTCACCGGCGTCGCCCAGGCGGTGTTTCCGCGCCAGGCCAACGGCAGCCTGATCATGCGCGACGGCAAGGTTATTGGCTCGGCGCTGATCGGCCAGAAATTCGCCGGAGAAGGTTATTTCCACGGACGCCCTTCGGCGGCGGGCCAGGAGGGCTATGACGCCGCCGCTTCGGGCGGCTCGAATCTGGGCCCGACCAGCGCGGCCCTGATCAGGCGGGTTGACGGCGAGGCGCGCCGGCTGCGGACGGAAAACGCGCCTGCCGGCGTTTCTGGCAAGCCTGGCGACATACCAGGCGATCTGGCGACCGCCTCGGCCAGTGGCCTCGATCCGCACATCTCGCCGGAGGCTGCGCGTTTTCAGGCGGCGCGCGTCGCCAGGGCGCGCCACATGGATGAGCGGGCGGTGCAGGCATTGATCGCGGCGCATGTCGAAAAACGCATGCTCGGCGTTCTTGGCGAACCCGTCGTCAATGTGCTGAGGTTGAACCTCGCGCTGGACGGCGCGCCGGGCGGCTGACGTTGCGCCGCGCCGGGGTCCGCGCGGATGAATGTGGGAGCAGCCAGTGCCAGACGAACCAGCGCGCAAGAGGCGCCCCTCCCCGGACGCCCTGCTTGACAGGGCCGGCGGCGATGGCCGGGGGAAGCTGAAGATCTTTCTCGGCGCGGCGCCTGGCGTCGGCAAGACCTATGAAATGCTGCTGGCCGGCCGGGCCCAGGCCGCCGCCGGCGTCGATGTGGTGATTGGCGTTGTCGAGACGCACGGGCGCAAGGAAACCGAAGCGCTGCTTGATGGTTTCGAGATCATTCCGCGCCGCCAGGTCGAATATCGCGGCCACACGCTGGACGAGATGGATATCGACGCCATTCTGGCGCGGCGTCCGCAACTGGCGCTGGTTGATGAGCTCGCGCACACCAATGCGCCGGGCGGCCGGCATCCCAGGCGGTATCTGGATGTCGAGGAGCTTCTGGCGCGTGGCGTTGACGTTTACGCCACGCTGAATATCCAGCACGTGGAAAGCCTGAATGACGTGGTGGCGCAGATCACCCGCATCCGGGTGCGCGAGACCGTGCCGGATTCCATTATTGATCGCGCGGACGACATCGAGATCATCGACATCACCCCCGACGATCTGATCCGCCGTCTGCATGAAGGCAAGGTCTATCTGCCGTCGGTGGCAAAGCGCGCCATCGCCAATTACTTTTCGCCAGGCAACCTGACCGCCCTGCGCGAGCTCGCCCTGCGACGCACTGCCCAGCGCGTTGACGACCAGCTGGTCAATCACATGCAGGCGCACGCCATTCCCGGCCCCTGGTCGGCTGGCGAACGCGTGCTGGTTTGCATCAGCGAACGCAGCGGCGGCGAGGCGCTGGTGCGCTACGGCCGGCGTCAGGCCGAGCGGTTGCGCGCCCCCTGGGCAGCGCTGCACGTGGAGACGAGCCGCGAAAGTCGCCTCACGGAGGACGGCAAGGATGTGATCGCGGCGGCGATGCGGCTGGCCGGCCAGCTGGGCGCCGAGACGGCCACGCTGCCTGGCGACAATGTCGCCCAGGAAATTCTCGACTACGCGGCGACGAACAATTTCGCCCACATCATCGTTGGCAAACCGCGCACGCCGCTCTGGCGGGAGATATTCACCGGCTCTGTCTCCGGCGAACTGGTGCGTTCGGCGTCGGCGGTCAATGTTCATGTCATATCGACCGGCGCGGAAAACGCGGCCGCCAGCGAGGGCGGCGCGGGCAGGGCGGGCTCCGCCGCGCGCCGGCGCGCGGATGTTACGCCGTTCCTGTGGAGCGCCGCCTTTGTGATGGTTTCCGTCGGCGTCGGCCTGGCGCTGCTGCAGTTCCTCGATGTGCGCAATATTGGCCTTGTATTCCTGATGGCGGTGCTGGCTTCCGCGCTGAAGGGCGGTTTGTGGCCCGCCCTGTTCAGTTCGGTATTCGCCGCCCTGACCTTCAACTTTTTCTTCCTTCCGCCGCTTTATACGCTTGATATCGGCGATCCCGAAAGCATCCTCGCGCTCGGATTCTTTCTGTGCGTCGCGGTCATCGCCAGCAATCTGGTGGGCCGGGTGCAGCGCCAGGCCCTGGCTGCGCGCAATCGCGCCCGGACGACGGAAGGGCTGTTCCTGTTCAGTCGCAAGCTTTCGGGCGCCGCGACGCTGGATGATGTGCTGTGGGCCACGTCCTGGCAGATGGCCGCCATGTTGCAGGTGCGGGTGGTGGCGCTGCTGCCCGGGGACGGCGCCCTGGAGGTGCGGGCGGGTTATCCGCCCGACGACACCCTGGGCGAGGCGGATCTGGCCGCCGCGCAATGGGCGTGGGAGCACAACCGGCCCGCGGGACGCGGCGCTGACACCCTGCCTGGCGCGCGCCGGCTGTATCTGCCGCTGACCACGGGCAGGAGCCGTCCCGGCGTCATTGGCCTCGACAATGACCGGCAGGGGCCTGTGCTGACGCCCGGCCAGCAACGGCTGTTCGACACATTGGCGGATCAGGCGGCGCTGGCCATCGATCGCATCCAGCTCGTCGCGGACGTCGATAACGCGCGGCTGGCGGCCGAGGCTGACCGGTTGCGCTCCGCGTTGCTTACATCCCTGTCGCACGATTTGCGCACGCCGCTGGCCTCCATTCTTGGCTCGGCCACCACATTGAAGGAGTACGGCGGGGCCATCGCCGCCCCGGCGCGCGATGACCTGCTCGCCACCATTGTTGAGGAGGCCGAGCGGCTGAACCGGTTTATCGCCAACCTGCTCGACATGATGCGGCTGGAATCCGGGGCGCTTGGCGCCGCCGCGTCGCTCAACGACATCGGCGACATCATCGGCAGCGCCCTGCGCCGCGCCAGCAAGATTCTGGCCCGCCACAAGGTTGAGGCGTCGGTTCCGGAAGACCTGCCGATGGCGCGGCTTGACCCGGTGCTGCTGGAGCAGGTGCTGTTCAACCTGCTGGATAACGCGCGCAAATACGCCCCCCCGGGATCGACGGTGACCGTGCGCGCCAGCCGGGATGCGGACACGGTGCAACTTGAGGTGATGGACGAGGGGCCGGGCATCCCGGCGGACGATCTGGAGCGGATTTTCAATCATTTCTACCGCGTGCAGCGGCGCGATCATGTCCGGGCGGGAACGGGCCTTGGCCTGTCGGTCTGCAAGGGCTTTGTCGAGGCCATGGGCGGCGCCATCATCGCCAGCAACCGCACGGGGCGCCCTGGCGCCATCTTCACCCTGCGTTTTCCGGCGGTCGCTGAACCCGCCGGGCTGGATGGGAAGGCATGACCACGCTCGCTGTCAGAATCCTTGTCGTGGATGATGAGCCGGCGATCCGCCGCCTGCTGCGGGTCGGGTTGTCCGCGGAGGGGCACGTTATCGCTGAAGCGGCGAGCGCCGCGGAGGCTGAACAACGGATCGGGGAGGGTCAGTCCGACCTGATCGTGCTTGATCTGGGCCTGCCGGATAAATCCGGTCTGGAGCTGCTGCGGCTCTGGCGCGCCGCTGGCCTTGAGGCGCCGGTGATCATCCTGTCCAGTCGCAGCGATGAGGTCGGGATCGTCGAGGCGCTCGAACTGGGCGCGGACGATTATCTCGTCAAGCCGTTTGGCATGCGCGAACTGGCGGCGCGCATCCGCGTCGCGCTGCGGCACAAATTGCAGCAACAGGGCGAGCGGCCGCTGTTCCAGGCTGGCGATCTGACGGTCGATCTGGTCAAGCGCATCGTGCGCGTCAGGGGCCAGGACGTGAAACTGTCGCCGAAGGAATACGATATCCTGCGCATGCTGGTGCAGCACGCCGGCAAGGTTCTGACCCACCAGCATATCCTGCGACAGGTTTGGGGCGGGGCCGCCGATGTCCAGTATCTGCGCGTCTACGTGCGCCAGCTGCGGCGAAAGATCGAGCAAACACCCGACCTTCCTCAGTATATCCTCACCGAAACAGGCGTCGGCTACCGGTTGCGCGAGGCCGACCCGTGAGCGCCTGCCCGGAAACTGCCGGGCAGGCCGGGTCCGCAGCGCCGCATGGCGCCGTCAACTCCGCCAGCATCCAGTTCCGCCAGCATCATGGAACGCCGGGCGCCGTCCGTATAAATGCGCCGTCTGTCTTGTCTCGCACATTTTCTTCAGGAAAATTCATGCGGAAGCTTGCGGCGTAGGGGATAAAACCCGCGCAAACCTTTGCCAAACCGCGGTCGCCGGATTGCCCGGACCCCGGACTTTTCTGAAATGCCTGGGGCTTCCACGGACTTCGCAGCGGCGCGCGCGTGCGCGCGCCGGGTTGATGGCGGCCAGCTGCCGGGTTAGCGCCAGTTTTCCTTGACGGTTTCCATCAGGTTCCTGCTCTTGTGCGCCTTGCAGTGCTCAACAACCTTTTCCAGATTCCGCTTGGCGTAGCGTTCATCCACATTGGTCAGGTTCTTTGAGGACATGAACCAGCCGCCCATCCACGAGGATATGAGCAATTGTTCATCCGGGCTGGCGCCAAGATACTCGCCGCACGTAATCTGCGCCGCGTTGATGTCAGCAGGGCCGCCCTTCGCCGTGCGCCCGTCCTGAATGGCGCCCTCGATGCGGCCCATGACGTTGCCTGACTTGTTCCAGCCGCACCAATCCTTGATGGTGGCGACGTTTTTGCGGTGCGCTTCCAGATTGATGACCGTATTGCTGCTACGCTGGTTGAACCAGCCGCTCATCCATGCCGCCGCGCTTTGCGCCGCCGCCGGGTCCATGGCGTTATAGTCGGCGCAGGTCACCTTGGACATGTCATAGGTGACCTGGGCGTGCGCCGGCGCGCACAAGGCCGCAACGCCAAGCAGCGTCAACAAAAGGGTTTTCTTCATTTCCACTCTCTCCCTACAGTAAACGGGTTTGTGATACAGACAGCGCGGCGCATCTGGCCGCGCGACGGGGGCTGGGCCGGACGTCCCGGAGGCAGAACGTCCGGGGAGCGGGCAGGCCCGCGAAGCGCCAGGCCGGGACCCTTCGGCAAGGTTGCCGTTTCAGCGCCGGAACCGGATCACCACGCCATCGGCGCCGAGCGCCAGCTGAATCCCCTGGCGGCGGGTGACAAGGCGCAGGGTGACGCCCTTGTCGTTGCGCAACCACAGGCGGCCGCGCCCGGCGTCGCCGATCGCCCAGCCTTCGCGAATCTGGACATAAGGACCAGCCAGGTCTTCGATCCGGCGCAGACCGTACGCCGATCCTGTCGCCGAAAGTTTGGAGGCGCCGAAACCGCCGACGCCAAGGCCGCCGACGGTGATCGGGTAGGCGCGGCCGCGATAGTTGACGTAGCCGCCGCCGAGCTGCCCCGATCCAATGAAAGCGACCTGGATTTCCTCTATGCTGATCGAGGCGTTCGCTGGCCCCAGCGTCGACATCTGGGCGGACGCGGACACCGACGCGAACGGTCCCGCCGCAAGCAGTCCCGCCGCGAGGGCAAGCATTCTGGCCTTGTATCCTGTCGTCATCGCATGTCCTCGAAGTCTGTCGGCGACAACCGCGCCAGATCCTTGTGAACCGTGAAACCCTTCCGGCCCGCATGGCGTTTGCCGTGTTCAGCAAATCCGGCCAGACGCCTGCGGGCTGCGCCGGCTGCCTGGCTGCTGTGACGGCCATACGGCCTGGAACATGGCGAACATGAATGCAGTCGTGAGACCAAACAGCATCAGCCCGGCCAGGGACTGCAACACCGCCATCATCTGCCAGCGCTCTGGCAGCGACAGGTTGCCGGGTTCGAAACCGGTCATGGCCCCAAGCGAATAGAGCATGGCGGATTTGGCGTCAGGCAAGGCGCCCAGGGACAGATAGGCGAGGGCCCAGGTGATCGCTTCGAGCCCGTGTAACGCAACAATCAGAACCACCGCTGCGTTCATGGTCATCGCGAACCGCAGCATGTGCCTGCGGCTGCGACCCATGGTCTGGAGCATCGATGTGAAGCCATCGTAGATGCAGGCAAGGCCAAAGACATGAATGATCACGTTCAGCAGGATGAGCGGCAAACTCCAGGCCCAGTCGACGCTCCATGGCGCCTCATCCAGAGAAATCATCTTGTCGCCCTGTTCCGGCCGGCGCCGGCGTTTCCTCGGACCGTGACGCCAGAACGCTGGCGCCAGAGCCTTAACTCCAGCACGCATAGCAGGAAGGTTGCGGCAAAAATTGCCATTCCGCGCCAAACCCGGTGACCTTGATCTGCTGGCGCGTGGTCGGCGTTCGCCCGCCGCGTGCTGACGCCTGTGCGGTCGACCGCCGCGCGATTTGGGGCATGGCGCCGCAGGGCCCGGAGCTTGCGGCCTGGCGCATCAACCGGCGGCGATGGGGTGGGGAGACAGCTGCAGACGGAAAGCGCCCGGGTTGTAGATTTTAATATAAATTTATCTGAACTTTGCCTGAATTCCCGATGAATTTTTGAGTTTATGAAGCTGCCGGATGATGTTTTTCGCATCGGCATAAGTAATGTACGGCGTTAAGATAGAAAAGCACTGGACCTGAAAGGTGGGGCGGATCGACGTGGACAGAGGTTGCCCCCAGTTCGTGCGAATTCTGGCGCCAAACGCGGATCTGGTTGCGCCCGACGTCACGCCGGCAAGCCAGGTTCTGCATGCGAAGCATTGCACTTTGGTCGGGTTGACGGCGTCCACAACATTGATCCAGTTTTCTGGAGACAATAATTTTGACAGGGGACGGAAATGCGCAAGATGGCGATTGGCGTTGCGGTCGCGACGCTCCTGGCCCTCGGGCCCGCTGTGGCCCAGGAAACCGTCAAGCTGGGCTATATTGATCCGCTCTCGGGTGGCGGCGCTTCGGTTGGCGAGGTTGGGCTGAAGCACTTCCAGTGGCTGGCGGAACAGGTGAACGCCAAGGGCGGCCTGAACGGCAAAAAACTCGAAGTCCTGGCCTTCGACAGCAAGACCAACCCACAGGAAGCGGTGATCCAGGCGCAGAAGGCGATTGACGCAGGCGCCCGCATTATCACCCAGGGCAACGCCTCGTCAGTCGCGGCGGCGCTGTCTGACTTCGTCACCAAATACAACGAGCGCAATCCCGGCAAGGAAGTGCTTTATTTCAATTATGCGGCGATTGACGATTCACTGACCAACGACAAGTGCTCATACTGGCATTTTCGCTGGGATGCATCGGCCAGCGTCAAGATGGCGGCGATCAGTAATTATCTGAAGAACCAGCCTGAGGTTAAGAAGGTCTATCTGATCAACCAGGACTATTCGTTCGGCCAGAGCTTCCGCAAGCTGGCGGCGGAGATGCTCAAGGCCAAGCGCCCTGACATCCAGATCGTTGGCGACGAACTGCATCCGCTGCTCAAGGTCACCGATTTCTCGCCCTATATCGCCAAGATCAAGGCGTCTGGCGCGGACACGGTCATCACCGGCAACTGGGGACAGGATATCGCCCTGTTGCTGAAGGCCGGCGCCGACGCGGGGCTGCAATCGAACTGGTACACCATCTACGCTGGCGGCGTTGGCGGTCCCACGGCGATCAAACAGTCGGGTCTGGCGGACAAGGTCCACGATATTGTGGAGAATGATCCCAATACTGCCCCTGAAGCCACCCAGGCTGCCGAGAGTGAGTTCCGCAAGCGGTTTGGCGCCTCCCTCTGGTATCCGCGCGCTGTCAATGAGATCCGCTTTCTGGCAAGCGCGGTGAAGGAAACGGGCTCGGTCGATCCCAAGGCGATCGCGCAGAAGCTTGAGGGCATGACCGGCGACACTTTCACTGGCGGCAAGGGCACGATGCGCAAGGACGATCACCAGTTCTTCCAGGACATGTACCTGCGTTCGTTCGGCCCTCTGAAACCGGGCCAGAAATTCGACGAGGAAGGCACGGGTTGGGGCTGGACGTCGAAGGGCAAGATCGCGGCGAACGATACGATCGTCCCCACGACCTGCGAGATGGAGCGCCCCTGAGCCACGCTGGCGTTCCGGCGCGATCCTCGCGGTTGCCCCATAACGCTGTCGTGGGGCGAGGGGGCAGGGCGCTTCTGGCCAGGCAAGCCCGCGGGGGATGACGGCGTTCCGGCTGGCCTGGTCTGGCGCAGGTCAGGTCCGCGCCCCACCAACATGCGGGCTCCTCGCGCCGCCAGCTGTCGCCTGGCGGCGGCAGCCGATGGCGCGACGCGCCTGGAGCAGAATTCCTCGAAGCAACAGCGGGATTTTTCTCCATCCTTTTCGCATTGACCCGGCTTTCATGTGAAGCGACGTCCAGCTTCGCTGGAAACCGGCTGGGGCTCCGGATTGCCGATGCTTGAGCTTGTCACTTTCTCTACCCTCAACGGCGTGCTCTACGGCATGCTGCTGTTCATGATGGCGAGCGGCCTCACCCTCATCTTCTCCATGATGGGGGTCCTGAATTTCGCCCACGCCAGTTTTTACATGATCGGGGCCTATTTCGGTTTCGAAATTTCCCGCCATATTGGCTTCTGGCCAGGCTTCATCATCGCGCCACTGCTGGTGGGCGTTGTGGGCGCCCTGATTGAACGCTATGGCCTGCGCCGCGTCCACCGCTATGGGCATGTGGCCGAGCTGCTGTTCACCTTTGGCCTCGCCTTCGTCATCGAGGAACTGGTGAGCATGATCTGGGGCAAGGCGCCGGTGGACTACCGGCCGCCGCCATCGCTCGATTTCGTCGCATTCAGCCTCTTTGGCACCACCTATCCCGCGTACCGGATCTTCATGCTGGCGACGGCGGTGGCGATGTTCGTGTTCCTGATCCTCGTGCTGCGCCGCACCCGGGTGGGCCTCATCATCCAGGCGGCCCTCACGCACCCGGACATGGTCGCGATGCTGGGCCACAACGTGCCCCGGGTGTTCATGATGGTGTTTGGCGTCGGCGCCGGGCTCGCCGGGCTCGCCGGCGTCATCGCGGGGCCGGCCCTCGTCACCCAGCCGTCCATGGCGGCGCTGCTTGGGCCGATCCTGTTCGTGGTGATCGTGGTCGGCGGCCTTGGTTCGCTTGGCGGCGCGTTTGTCGCCTCGCTGCTCATCGGCCTGATCCAGACGTTCGCGGTCGCCATCAATGTCTCGCTCGCCGATGTCATTGGCCCCACGGCGGCGGGGATATTTGGCGAACTCGGCCGCGCGCCGCTCGCCCAGATCGCGCCTGTCCTGCCCTATCTCCTGCTTGTGCTTGTGCTCATCCTCAAGCCCACCGGACTGTTCGGGACGCGTGAATCATGACCGGCATGCGCTACCTTATCTGTTTCGCCGCGGTTGCCGTCGCGCTGCTGATCGCGCCGGTGGTGTTTCCGTCGAGCGTGGCGATCACCACCATGAGCCTGATGGGCGTGATGATCATCTTCGCGCTCTCCTACAACATGTTACTGGGCCAGACCGGGCTGCTGTCATTCGGGCACGCGGTCTATTACGGGCTTGCCGGCTTTTGCGCCGCCCACGCCATGAACATCATCGCCGCCGGCAAGCTGCCGGTTCCGCTGCCGGTTATTCCGCTGGTCGGAGCCGCCGCGGGCCTGTTCTTCGGCGTTATTTTTGGCGCGGTGTCGACCCGGCGCGCCGGCACGGTGTTCGCCATGATCTCGCTGGGGCTGGGCGAACTGGTGGCGGCGTTCGCCCTGGTGCTGCATACCTTCTTCGGCGGCGAGGACGGTATTTCCACCAACCGGACCAAATTGCTGGCGTTCTTCGGCTACAAGTTCGGGCCGCAGATCCAGGTGTACTATCTCATCGCCTTCTGGTGCTTCGTCTGCATCGTGCTGATGTACGCCCTGACGCGCACGCCGTTTGGCCGCATGTGCAACGCCGTGCGGGACAATCCGGAGCGCGTCGAATTTATCGGCTACTCCACCCAGCGCGTGCGCTTCCAGGCGTTCGTGCTGTCGGCGATGTTCGCCGGCGTCGCCGGCGCGCTCGCCGCCATCAATTTCGAGCTGATGAACCTGCAATCCATCGGCGCGGCCGCATCCGGGCAGGTGCTGCTGATGAGCTTTGTGGGCGGCGCCGGTCATTTCGCCGGCCCGGTGATCGGCGCGATTTTCGTGACCTTCCTGCAGGTCTCGCTGTCGGACATCACCAAGGCGTGGATGCTGTATTTCGGCCTGATGTTCATTTTCATCGTCATGTACGCGCCTGGGGGAATGGCCGGATGGCTGGCCCTGCACTGGCCGCTGCTCAGGAACGGACGCATCGTCCGGCTCTTGCCGGCCTATGCGCTGGCGGCCATTCCCATGCTTGGGCTGGCGCTGGGCGGCGTCATGCTGATCGAACTCGCCCACCACATGCTGGTCCAGGCGGCCAGCGACGGGCCGCAGCTGTCGATATTCAGGATCCCCATGAATGGCGCCAGCCCCTGGCCCTGGCTGGCGGCGCTTGTCCTGTTCGCGGGCGGCGCATTTGGCGTGCGGGCGGCGTGGCCGCGCGTCGCCGACGCCTGGGGCCGCGCGCTGGCGGCGCCTGGAACCACGAAGGTGAACTCATGAACCCGGCAATCGCGCTCAGGGACGTGCGCAAGAGTTTTGGCCCCACGGAGATTATCCGGGGCCTCAACCTGACGGTTAACAGGGGCGAGCGGCACGCGGTGATCGGCCCAAACGGCGCCGGCAAGTCCACGATGTTCCATCTCATCAGCGGGCGCCTGCAGGCGTCCTCGGGGGTGATTGAATTGAAGGGGGAGGACATCACCGGCCTGCGCCCCTATGAGATCAACCGGCGCGGGCTGTCGCGCAGCTTTCAGATCACCAACATTTTTCCGAAACTCTCGGTTTACGAGAACCTGCGCTGCGCCGTGCTCTGGTCGCTGGGCTATCGCTACGCATTCTGGCGGTTTGTCGACCGCCTGAAAGACGCCAATGAGCGGGCGGAGGAAGTGCTGGAGATGATTGGCCTGACGGCGCGGCGCGATACGCCGGCGGGCGTGCTGGCCTATGCAGATCAGCGGGCGCTCGAAATCGGCGTCACCATCGCGGGCGGCGCCGATGTCATCATGCTCGACGAGCCGACGGCCGGCATGAGCCACGCCGAAACCGAACAGGCGGTGGCGCTGATCCGCAAGGTATCGGAGGGCCGCACCCTGATCATGGTTGAACACGACATGGGGGTGGTGTTCGGGCTGGCTGACCGGATTTCCGTGCTGGTCTATGGCCAGATCATCGCCTCCGACACGCCGCAGGCCATCCGCGCCAATCCGGCGGTGCGCGAAGCCTATCTTGGAGAGGAGGCGCCGGCATGAGCGCGCTGCTCGACGTGCAGGACCTCCACGCCTATTACGGCAAGAGCCACATTCTCCATGGCGTCAATTTCCACATCAACGCGGGAGAGATCGTTTCGCTGCTTGGCCGAAACGGCGTCGGACGCTCCACCACCATCAAGGCGATCATGGGCGACGTGCCGCCGGTTGGCGTGGTCCGTTTCGCGGGCCGCGATATCGCCGGAATGAAACCGCACCAGATCGCCCGGCTCGGCCTTGGCTACGTGCCGGAAAACCGCGACGTGTTTCCCTCGCTGACCGTTCGCCAGAACCTGTTGCTGGGCCAGAAATCCGCCAGACAGGCCGGTCGCTGGTCGATGCAGGACATGTTCAGGATCTTTCCGCGGCTGGAAGAGCGGGCAGACACGCCGGCGGGCGTGATGTCCGGCGGCGAGCAACAGATGCTCACCATTTGCCGCACGCTGATGGGCGATCCTGATCTGGTGATGATCGACGAGCCCACTGAAGGGCTGGCGCCAATGATGGTCGAACTGGTGGGCAAGTTGCTGGCCGAGATCGCCAGTCGCGGCGTCGCCATTCTGCTGGTGGAGCAGAAGCTGACCATCGCGTTGAAGATCAGTCACCGGCTCTATGTCATGGGCCATGGCCGCATCGTCTTTGAAGGCAGCGTCGCCGACTTCAACGCCAACGCCAGCGTCCGCCAGGAGTGGCTTGAGGTGTGACGGATGTCGCCGGGGCGCCCAGGTTCGCCCTGCGCCGCCACGGAATAATGGCTTGAAAACACCACCGGAACCGCGACGGTGGCCCCGGCGAGGGGGCATGAAATTCCCTTTTGGCGGCGGCCCGGCCGTGCGCCCCGCTGGGTCGGCCAGGCGCATCGTTTTCGGCCAGGCGATGCGCCGCTGCCTGCGAAATCACGCGCCGGATAACGCCAGCGGCCGGTCCCGGGACGCCCGCCATGGCGCGGATACTGCCGACCGCAGCGCCACAGGCGCGGCGACGCCGTGGAACCGATGCCGTGTCCCGTGAGGCCGGCGCCTGGCCAGACCGGTTCTACAGCGGCGATGACGCTGCAATGGCCCGCTGAACACCTTGGCGCCCTGGTGCTCTTCCCAGGATGAACAGGCGTTCTCGCGAAAACCGAGCCCCATAAAAACAGGCCCGTTTTCCGCTCACGTCTGAAAGAGACAGCGCTTCCGCGACAATGGGCCGGCCAGGTTGCGAAACGCTGACGCGGCCGGCGCACGGCGGCGAGGGAAGCCGGTCATTCGCCATCCATTTCGCTCCATGGAGTTTGCGCCATGCGATGGCGCGAAACGCTGCCACCCCACTGGCCAGCTGGTGCACGGAACGAAACCTGCGTGGACAGGCTCCGCACCCTGAGCGTCGCCCCTTGCGCTCATCGCATCTTGCGGTATACATCGCGCCATAACCGGTCGCCGGCTCCTGCAGGGCAGGACGCGCAGCGCGCCGGTTATTTCCAGCTGGACCTGGTCCTGCTGCGGAGGGGTGGCCGAGTGGTTGAAGGCGCACGCCTGGAAAGTGTGTATACGGGCAACCGTATCGCGGGTTCGAATCCCGCTCCCTCCGCCACTTGGGTACAAAATCGGGAACGCCGGTTCCCGCCGATTTTCCTCCCTTCGTAGCTACCAGGGTCCGCAACAGGGTGTTTTTCGAGCCCATGATGCGTATTGCGTCGTCGGCGACCTCGACGCGCTGCGCGAAGGTCCTGACGTGCTCCCGCCGATAGCCGCCCTTTCCGAGCCGGAGCCTGCCCCGCGCCTCGGCGGCCCTTTCCCGCACCGCTGCGCTGGAAAGGGCGTGATGCGCCGAGTTTGCAGCATGGCTTCGATACCAGCCGCGTCGGTGCGCGCCTGATCCCTGATTGCGGTGAAACCGGCGATGCGCTCGCCGAGGGCTGATTCGGGCGGGTCGAGCGAGCCCGCCTCAATGGCGTCGTCGAGCCGCTTGAGACGATTGTCGGTCTCGGCCGCGCGCTGGTTCAACTCGGCGATATGTTGGCTGCGTCGTTCAACGCCTTCCTGCCGGCAGGACTTGCACCGGTTTTGCGCCGGTCACTTATCGCATTATGCCACCTTTGCCTCGAAGGCGAGCGGGCTGACGCCACCCAGATATGAATGGCGGCGACGGGAATTCTAGAAGCCGTTGATGTACTGGAATATGGCAGCTTCTGCCTGTCGCCGGGTTGGCCAGCTCTGCCGCCAGATCATTTCCGCTTTGAGGGATTTGAAGAAGGTCCCGACGGCCGGGTTATCGTAGCAATTGCCTTTACCGCTCATCGATGGACGCAGGCCATAGGCCTGCGGCTTCTTCTGATAATCGTAGGAGCAATATTGGCTGCCGCGATCAGAGTGGAAAATGCAGCCCCATGGCGGATTACGCAGACGCACCGCCATATCCAGCGCCCGGACTGCCAGGTCCTTCTTCATCCTGTCACTGACAGCCCACCCAACGACGCGACGGCTATGGAGATCAAGGATGACGGCGCTGTCACCAGGTCAGATGGGCGATACTGCGACACCCATTTGTTCAGGGTCGACTTGCGCACCGCCACCTGCCTGAACCCTTCGCCATGCTTGATCAGCTCGTCGGTCTCCTGAACGAGCAATATGCTCTCAAGTGACCGGCGCAAAACCGGATTGCTGCGCCGGGCAAGCTGCTCATGGGTTGATCACCCGGGCGTCCCGGGGGGGCCGGGAGGACCCATAGGGCCTTCTGGCCCCGGTGAGCCGGTTTCCCCAGTGGGGCCAGCGGGGCCGGCTGGACCCGCCGGCCCGGGCTGCCCGTCAGCTCCGGGAGCCCCTGGCGCCCCCGGCTCGCCCGGGGCTCCAGGCTCGCCCGGGGCTCCAGGCTCGCCGGTCGAGCCGGGTGTCCCCGGAAGGCCGTCCTTGCCGGGCTGCCCGTCAGCTCCGGGAGCCCCCGGCGCGCCAGGTGTCCCGGGAGCGCCCGGTGTTCCGGGAGCGCCAGGGGCGCCGACCCCGGGAGCGCCGGGCGCCCCAGGCGCGCCAGTTCCGGGCGCCCCTGGAGCCCCAGGCGCTCCGGGAGCCCCGGGCGCTCCCGGGGCCGCAGGCGCCTCATTGACAACGCGTGTTCCGCGAACGCGCGCCATATCCGCAAGATCACGTCCAATATAACTTGGCAGGCTGTCCTGGCGATCCCGCTGCATGAGCGACCGGTTGCCTGGAGCGACTTCCTGTTCGCTCGTCCGGGCGCAGCGGTAGTTGTTGTCCGCGTCTTTGCACCAGACCCAGGTGGTGACGGGAACCGTGCTCTTTTGCTCGGCCCCGAAGTACACCCGCAGACCGGCCATAACGGAAAAGTTATTGGATCGGTTGCGGCCAAACAGGCCGTCATCCGAGCGACCGCCATAGGAAGCATCCGCGAATATTGAAGCTGCCGCCCCACCCGGGAAGTTCGTAAGATACTCGGCGCCGCCGACAAGCTGGTGCCGCCCACCGCTATAACGATGGCCGATGTTCAGCTTGAGGTTGTCGGTGGTGTACCAGGCAAGCCGGATATCGTCAAAGAAACGCGTCTTCCGGCTGGTGTTGTAGCCGAATGCATCGAAAGAATTGCTGAATTCAGCTCCGACAATTCCTTCCAGGCTAAAACGGTCCAGATAAAGCTGGCCTTCAACGCCAACCTTTGCATTATAAATGTTCTGGCTGTTGTTTCTCCAGCTTCCGCCCGTGCCCTGAAGGTAGCTGCCGTAAAGGCCAATGGCGCCGACCTGCGAGTCACGCCAGAAAAGGTGACCAGCGGCGCCCATGAAGCCGTTCCGGCCATTCGCTCCGCCCAAAACGTCGGCCTGAGCGCCCAGGGAACTGCCCAAAGGCACGGTCAGCGAGCCGGCCCCATAACCGAAACCGCCATTGCCGCCATTGCCATTACTGGCGCCACCGCCGCCCTCAAGGCGCGCGTTAAGCCCGGAGACAGCCCGGTTCGGCGTCGACGTCACGCCTGACGCTGCGGAATGGACAGGCTGGGCGTCAGGGGATGATGCATAAGATCTGCGGACAGGTGGACGGTCGCTCTTCAGACGCAGACGCGTGATCTCGTCGTCTGCTGCCTTCAGTTTGTTCTCCAGGATGGTCTGGCGCGCCTGAAGGCCACGAATAAGCTTGTACAGCTCCGCATTCGAAGCATCCTGCCCCCAGGCCGGCGCGGCCAATCCAAGAAAGCAGGCGATAGCGAGCGCCGAGCAACTTGTCCGGAATTGCTGTTTGGTTGTCACGTTTGCCCCCCTTCCGCCGGAAAGGTCTTTTTTGCATTTTTCATGGCGCCTGAACGGGAAGCGCGGAGAACGCTCACGACCGCATTGGCAACGTCGTCCAAAATCACCGATTGACCCCCCTTTGCGAATATTGATCTGGTCAAAACTGAACTTTGATGGGTTCCGGGATAGGCCCCGCCAGGCTGCTCACGCCTTTGCGAAGTCCAAAAAGCGCTCGAACCATGTGATCGTCATTTGCTGGAAGCCGGGTGCGACATGGTTGATGTGACGCACATGGAAACCGGTAGCATTTGTGCGCGGCGCGCGTGATGACCTTCAGAGTTCTGATCTCAGGTATTCGACGTTTTCCAGATCAATTGGATCGTCGTCGGCAAATTGCAGGATCGCCATTCCCAGGTCACTTCCATGAATATGAGGCGACAGCAAAACAGCGTGCGACATCTGATGTGATATACTTCGCAGGATGATGTGGCTTGCGTCTCGGCTTACCTGGATTCGGAAAATCTCATCCAAAGGCGGGCCCAGCCGCCTGGGCGCGCCGGCGGAGCCATCCAGCGCCTGCAATACGTGCTCGCCCAGAGCGCGCGGCTCAACAATGGCGAATGACTCGCGGTGAGATGCGAACGGAGTGCCCGAACCGCCGCTACCTATGGCTATTTTGCCGTCAGCGCAAAAACAGACCGACACAGGTCCGGCGGCGGCCGGCTTCCCGCCATTTGCCGTATGGGAGTCTTTTGACCAGCCTGATGACGGCGCGGCGGTTTCTCCCGCACCTTGGGGCCGCAGCCCACGCGGCGCTGGCCGGACCGCAGGTTGTCTCGCGTGACGGGCGCCTGGATCGACAAGAGGCTTCTGCATTTCCCAGCCCTCACCGCACGGAGCAAATGGCAGCGTCGAAACGCCTGAATTGACCCGGGCAGGAATATCAATTTCCTCACCTGCAGCGCAGCCGCGACGGCTGCCCTTGTTGGAGCAGGCCTGACGTTGGAGCTACTCCGTAGTTTTAAAGGTGTAGGTTTATGGAAATACGCCAGCAATGTCAGACTATGACACTTGCTGGCACTGGCATTCGAATTTACGTGCGACGCCAGTGTAGACAATACATTGAAAGTGTGGATCTGTGCAGCACAATGTATATTTAATGTAAAAAACTACCCTGAAAACGTAAATCCAACGCCCCGGATCGCATGAAGTGGGAGGGTCATATTTGCTTTTTTTGCCCGTTTCCGCAGGCGGCTGACGATCGTATCCAGATGCGCATAGTTGAAGTCATATACATCTTCACCCAGCGCCTCCACGAGGGCTTGCCGTTCGACAGCTTCTCCACGCGCATTGAACAGGCGACCGAGTAATCGCTGCTCGGCCGTGGTTAAACGGAGGCGGCGACCGGCGGCATCCGTCAGCACCCATCCGCCTTCCACCAGATCCCAGTCCGGCGAAGCGCGCAGCGGCCTGCTTCCCATGTCCAGGCGCGCGCTCAGGGCTTCCACAGTCGCGGCCAGTTCCCGAACGTCGACAGGCTTGACAAGATAGGCGTCCGCGCCGGTTTTGAGCCCGCCGATCCGGTCCTCGATCGAGCCCCGGCCGGTCGCCATGATAATCCCCACATTGCGGGAAGCCCGCAGATGGGCAGCTATGGACAGGCCGTCCTCTCCGTCCAGTCCGATATCAAGAATTACGATTTTGGATGGCCTGACGGCATAGGCCCTGTAAAGCGCTGCGGCGCTGTCGAATCCCCGCACGTTCAGGCCGAGAGCGGCGAGACCGAATATGATCTCTTCCCGGAAATCCTCATCATCATCAACGAGGTAAATAAGCGGCTCACCCGGAAAGCTGTTAAGTGTGAGCGCATCCGCGACCATAATGGATCCTCCCCCCACAGAATGGCCGCAATTGGTTTCAGTTTCTTGGCCCGCTGTCAATTTGTGCCGCTTCTGTTCAATGCACTCAGGAATTAATACCGTTTTGTCTGTAAATTCCTGAAGGGAAGGGGGCAATTGGACGCTGCCTCATGAAGCCCGGCTCCTGCGCCTGCAACGCATCGCGCCAATGCTGATGCAGCGGCGCCGGAGACGCCAGGTGGGCAGGGCGAAACTGAAATCCAGGGGCGTGATGATGACCGTCGCCCGGTCATGCAGGCGCCCACCAGGCGGCGCCCGCCTGGTAATGGGGGGAGCCTAGGCCCGATCAGATCATAAGGCCACATCCCGCCCGGGCTCCACGCGGTCCGTTCTTCAGGTCATGCCCGAACATCCACGTATTGTTTGAGCAACATCTCCAGCCAGTGCGTAAACACGGTCAGCCGCCTCGGCGGGTGTTTTCGATGCGGGTAGATCAAACTCATCGGCATGGGCTCTGCCCTGTGCTCAGGCATTACCTCGACCAGTTCTCCCGCCGCCAAAAGGTCCCGCACATCATATGCCGGAACCTGAATCAGACCGAGTCCCGCGAGGCAGCATGCGATATAGGTCTCGGCGTTCCGCACGGTCACACGGCAACGCAAGCGCACGCTCCGTACGTTTCTTTCCTCGACCCATTCCCACTGGCCGCCACGACCGCTGGGTTCCGGATAATTGATGCCCCAGTGGTCATCCAGATCATCAGGACCGAGCGGTGTGCCGTGGCGCGCGAGATAGGCGGGGCTTGCCACGTTAACGAGGGGGAGGACGCCAATTCGGCGGGCGATAAGCGCGGTGTCCTGTAATTTGCCAACCCGCAAGGCGCAGTCCACATTCTCCTGGACAAGATTGACCCAACGGTCCGTGACCCCCAAATCGATATCAATGCGTGGATAGAGATCGAGGAATTCCGTCAGATGCGGCGTGATAAGCCGGCCGATCCGGCCCGGCACATCAACCCTGAGGCGGCCGGACGGTTGCGCCTCAGTGCGCCGGTATAATGTCTCCATGACCTCGACTTCAGCGATAACACGCTGGCAGCGCTCATATAACGCCAGTCCCTCCTGCGTAGGAGAGACCTTCCGGGTTGTACGGTGGAGCAGCCGGGCGTCAACGCGCCGCTCCAGCTCCGAGATGGCTGCGGAGACCGAAGAGCGCGGCATGCCGAGCATTTCGGCTGCCCGTGCGAAGCTCATGCACTTCATCACGCAGACAAAAATGCGGAAAAGGTCGACGCGGTCCAATTATGCCGGCATCCGATTAAACAGAATTCCTGAACTAAGAGGGCAGAAAAGCCGACTTTATTAGATGGCGCCCGGGTAGGTATCATCCTGATCCGTGTAACGGCTTCTCTCAAAGTCCGTTGCGGCTGCGGCTTGATCCATACGACCACCACAGCCACAGTACTTAGCAGGCTTAGAAACAAACAACCAATGCACAAACTTTCACTTCCTTTCCGAGACATTCATTTGAAAGCCCGGGCCGCAACGGAGCTAAAAATTCCTTGCGGATAGTGGAATGGCATATTTTTGCGGTTGCCCGGCCGGAAAAAGAGCGTCTGGGGAGGACGGGGCGCCATGGGGCGTCTGCGTTGTCGTGAGACGGTGTATCTGGTCCCGCCCCCCGCGCCGATCTTGATCCTGAGCCCTTACCGCCGCCCGGCGACGCTGACTGCTGCGTGGCGCAGGCTCCCGGCAATATGACCCTGTAAATGCCGGCTGCGATCTCCGGTGCGTACACCGGATGGGGCCATGCGCACGAAAAGAACGAAGGCTGCACCAGGTGTTCAGGAAACTCATAATTTGCGCGCGACTGGCATGAACAGTTTGCCGCCGCTTCGGGACCAGAGTTGGCCCCAGATAACCTCCATCGTGCGCTGGGGGACATTGGGCGCCGCCGCTGTCTGGTTGACTCTGGTAGCCGGCCTGGGGTGGTGGTCATCACAGCGCATGATATCTGCCGAGCTTGATCGCGTGGCGTCCAGCGCCGAATATGAAGCCAAAACAACAGCGCGCGTTGTCGACCGGTTGTTCACCGAGCTGACCAGCGTCGCCAATATGGTGGCAAGCCAGAATCAGGTCGTCCAGCTTGCTGCCCGCTACCGCACCGATCCGCCCGGTTTCGCCGAATTGACGCGTCAGGAGCGCGCCGCGATATTCATACGCGACCCTCTGGTCCGCAAGGTCGGCGACTTCATGCGGAACCTGTCAAACGACCTCAGATATGCACGTATATATATGAACAATTTGTCATATAATACTGTGACAGCGAGCAACTGGTCGGAATCATTTAGCATCGTTGGCCAGATTTATACCGGGCGTGGCTATCTTACGGACGCGGTCCGTGAAGGGAAGGGGCAGCTATTCGGCATTGCGCGGCTGAACCAGAGCCCATCCTACTTTGTGTCCAGCCGTGTCGAAGACAGTGGCGACGCGCCGCTAGGATCCGTCACGGTGAAGTTCGACGCGCCGGATATGGCGCATTATCTGACAGGACGGCACGTGGCGCTAATCGTGAATCGTCAGGGACGCGTGACCACCGCTTCATCCCCGTCGTTCATGCTAAGGAATGTAGCAGCCATGCTACCCCCGGACACGCTGCTTCCCTCCGACGGCGACGAAGAGCTGGGCGATCTGGTGGACGTGCGTCCCATGGCTGGAGCCGGCAGGGCGGATCAATGGTTTGTCGATGGTCGCCCATATCTGCTGCGCCGCGAACCCCTGACCAATACGAGTTATCAGCTGCTCACGCTGGCCGCAATCGACCAGATTCAGCCAATGCAACAGCGGCATTTTTGGGCAACGGGGCTGATTGCAGCTTTCGGTCTGGCCGTCGTCTTCCTTTCAGGCGGCGCCGCCATCCATCTGGTCGACCGCCGCCAGCGCGCGGAGCAGGATCGCATTCTTGCCATCTCACAGGCCGCCGAGCGGGATCTCACGATCAAGGTGCGCGAGCGGACTGCGGAGCTGACGGAGAGCAACGCATCGCTGAAAGCGGAGATGGACCAGCGTCGCCTTCTCGAGGCGAAGCTGCGGCAGTCGGTGGACTCCGTCAACGACGCCCTGGCCCAGCAACGGGAGTTTGTGGCTGTCGTGTCACATGAGTTTCGCGGCCCGCTCGGGGTGATTGCGGTTACTGCAGACAACCTGCTGCTTTCTCTCCGCGATAGCCCCGACGCCGTCAAGTTGCGCATTGCCAAGATCGGCCGAACCGTCAACAGAATGTCCA
>Ga0180223_1000408_pt1 | contig 57167 bp, 49 predicted proteins | sample eDN5th30CKraftOP_FD_151337 | JGI IMG/M metagenome (GOLD analysis project Ga0180223, IMG submission 151337) | Enriched Organic Plus compost microbial communities from Emeryville, California, USA - eDNA 5th pass 30_C Kraft OP (version 2) (version 2) ... | reverse complement strand
CTGGGCGAGCCGGGCGAACTCGGCGAACCACCGGTTCGCCTCGCCGGACGCCGGACCGGAGATGATGAGCGGGGTCCTCGCCTCATCGATGAGAATCGAGTCGACCTCGTCGACAATGGCGAAGTAGTGTCCGCGCTGCACCATGTCGGAGGCCTGCCAGGCCATGTTGTCGCGGAGGTAGTCGAAGCCGAACTCGTTGTTCGTCCCGTAGGTGATGTCTGCGGCGTACTGTTCGCGGCGCTGCGCCGGGTTCTGCCCCGCGACGATGCATCCGGTCGTCATGCCGAGCGCGCGGAAGACGCGACCCATGAGCTCCGACTGATAGCTCGCGAGGAAGTCGTTGACGGTGATCACGTGCACTCCGCGGCTCGTGAGCGCGTTGAGGTAGGCCGCGGTGGTCGCGACCAGCGTCTTGCCCTCACCGGTCTTCATCTCGGCGATGTTGCCGAGGTGCAGGGCCGCACCGCCCATGAGCTGCACATCGAAGTGGCGGAGCCCGAGCGTGCGTCGCGACGCTTCGCGCACCGCCGCGAACGCCTCGGGAAGCAGGTCGTCGAGCGACTCGCCGTTTCCATAGCGCTCGCGCAGCTCGACCGTCTCGTGCTTCAGCTCTTCGTCGCTGAGGTCGCGGAAGTCGTCTTCAAGGGCGTTGATGGCCTTGGCGTAGTTCTCAAGCCGCTTCAGGGTTCGGCCCTCACCGACGCGGAGGACCTTTTCCAGAATCGAAGCCACGAATGCTCTCCTGTCGTCATCGGGCGTGCCGGCTCGGGCGGCCTGGCATGCCTGGATGCCGCCGGCAGACGGTCATCGTAGCCATGCTACTGGTCACGCGGCTGACAAGAACCTTCGGAAAACCGGCCGGCACGCCAGTCAGGCGCGCCGGCCGGTCCGTCGATGGTCGGGCGGATGCCTCGAATCCGCCCTGGGCCGCGAGAACCCGCCTACACCGCGACCGATTGGCGCTCGCGCGTGCCGGCAACCTGCTCGGTGTCTGCCTCGTCGTCGAGCCCGATCAGACCGTAATCCCATCCCTTCCGCCGATATACCACGCTCGGTCGCCCGCTCTCCGCATCGATGAACAGGTAGAAGTCGTGGCCCACGAGCTCCATGTAGTAGAGCGCGTCGTCGACGCTCATGGGGGTCGAGGCGAACACTTTGCGGCGGATCACCACGGGGCTGTAGTCCGCCTCGTCAGCCGATGCCTCGCCCTGCCCGCCTTCGGCCACGACGGGGATGCTCCCGGTGCGCACCGCCTCGAGGACCTCAGCGTCCGCGGCCTGCACGCCGACGCCGGCGAACCCGGCGTCCGCCGCCTCGCGCAGCGAGGTCGGTCGTCGTTGCCCGCCACGATGGACCTTTCTGCGGTCCTTGGCCCGCCGGATGCGCTCGAGCAGTCTGCCGAGCGCAACGTCGAACGCCGCGTACTTGTCGGAGCCTTCCGCCTCCGCCCGCACAACGGGACCGCGGCCGATGAGCGTGAGCTCGACGCGGTCAGGACCCGGGTTCCCGTTCTTCTCGCTGTCTCTCGTGAGTCGCACATCCAACGAGATCGCACGTTCGGCGAGGTGGGAGACCTTTTCCGCCTTCTCTTCGACATAGGCACGGAATCGGTCTGTGATTCCCAGGCTGCGTCCGACGATGTTCAGTTCCATGACGACCTCCATCCGCCAGGCGTGTCACCCGTCTGAAGAAGGGTGGCTCGGACCACGCCTGTCCTGCCACCGTACGCCGTGCCCTGTGAGAAGTCACGGCGCCCGGACAACCTGACGCGGGGCTGGCCCGCGCCGGGGGGTTTGCGCTATGACGGCGGCTCCGACGACCTCGGCGCCGCCCGCTCGCAAGGCGCGGGCGACCTCGGCGACGGTCGCCCCGGTGGTCAGCACATCGTCGACGATGAGGAATCGGCGCCCAGCCAGACGGCGGCTCGCAGGAGCGAGCGTGCCGTGCGCATTCGCCCGTCGCTCTTCGGCGCCCAGAGCCGCCTGATCGTCACGACCGCGGACGATCCTCAGCACCCGCACCGGGCGGAGCCCCGCCGTCGCGAGCAGTCTGGGGACCGGGTCGTACCCGCGGGCCCGCCGTGCGGCACGCGTGGCAGGCACCGTGCAGAGCTCCACCCCTTCCTGCTCTGCGGCATCGAGGGCCGCATGGATCGCCGCGACAAGAGCCGCTGCGAGCGGGGCGCCCGCGTCCGTTCGGCCGCCGTCCTTGAACGCGCCGATCGAACGGGCCACCGCTCCCCCGTACCCATGCGCAGCCCAGGCCGCGATGCCGGCGCGTTCGATCCGGCGGACCGCGGGCCGCAGTGCGCGCCGGCATGCCTCGCAGACCGCTCGGTCGGGCGCGCCGCATCCGGCACAGGTCACGGGAGCGAGGAGTGCGAGCGCGTCGGCGGTCGCGGCGCGCGCCGAACCCAGCGCTGCGGTGACCGCCGTCCGGATTCGAGAGATCGGCACAGCCCATCGTGTCCCGCCTTTCCCGGCCACCCCGCCGGGCAGGGAGGCCGGGCGGACGGGGCCTGAAGCGACGCGACGTGTGGAGGACGGCTCTAGTCCGGTTGCTGCACCGCCACGAAGCGGATCCCCGTGGCCTGGACCTGCCAGCCAAGGCCGCTCTGGGTGTCCACATCGCCCGCGGCGGTCCGCACGCGGAGATCGCGCATGCTGTTGCCGCCGAGGATCTGCAGCCCGCCCTCCGGACCGGCGCGCGGCGTCTCGAGACCGCCGATGGTTTGCGTAATCACCTGCGTGCCCTGCGCCGTCGCCGTCAGCGACCCGACCGTGTGGTCGTCCAGCCAGGTGACGTCCAGCGGTGTGCCGTCTACGTGCGCGAGCTCGAGCGTCTCAGGTCCGAGCGCGACCGGAACGCCGGCGTCGTCGCGCTCCACCGCGGCCGCCACGAACCTCGTGCGCGCGCCCTCGGCGAGCAGCGCGATCACGCGGGTGCCGTCGCGGGAGACCGCGAGTGCGGCGATGGAGGTGCCGGCCCACGGCACGGCGAGCTGAACCGTGCTGCCGTCGGACGGGATGACGACGAGCTCGTCGGGCCGCGATGCCGGGACGGACCAGACGACGCCGTACAGGTCCATCGCCGGCACGATGAGGCCGTCGCGTGGATCGAGCGGCACGGCGTCCTCGCCCTTCCTGATCCGCCACACCCCGTCCGCGTTCCGCACCGCCACCTCGTCGGCGCGTGGGCCGACCGCGGCACCCGTCGGCGCGAGAGCCGTCGCCTGGGGCGAGATACCGGGGAGCGGGACGACCTGCCCGCCAGCCGCCTGCAGATGGCCGAGTGTGGTCCCGTCGAATGCGACTGGCCGGGACGGCACCCGTGGGTTGAGCACGGGTTCGGCCGTCAGGGCCGGTACATCCTGCACGGCGTCATTGAGTGACAGCTGGACCGAGGTGACGCTGCGCACGCCCTGCAGGCTCGTACTCAGCTGATACTCCATCAGCTGCACCGTGCGTGTGCCCTCTGCCGACACGCCGGTCAGGTCGACCGTCGCCACACCGCCGCTCACGGGCACGGCGTCGGCCTCGAGTCTCGCCTCCTCGGGGAAGGCCGACACGACGCCCGGCGCGAGCCACGCGGACGGGCCTTCGAGCAGAGCACGCACGACCTTGGTCTGCACGACCTCGCGACCGGCGAACCAGCGGACGTCGGGCACGGCGAACTGCTCGGTCGGGTCGAGGAACACCAGCGTGTGCGAACGGAACACGCGCGTGAAGTTCGACGACTCGACGAGAATGCCCGGCGGCGCCTGAGCGATCCGCCACTGCCCGTCGACGAGTTCGAAGTCGTAGTCGAGCGGGATCGGCGTCTGCGAGACGGCGAGCTCGTACTCACCGTTCGGGCCGAGCGACGCAGTGGGAACGACCTCGACCCGCATCTTCGTCTCGCTGACCTCGCGATACGCGCGTTCGGCGAGCACGTCGATCGTCGCGCCGTCGTCGGCACGCCACTCGTCCGAGAATGCGGGAGTCAGGAACTCCCTGGCGACCTGGTAGTTGTTGCGCGCGTCGGTCGCGGCGTCGATGAATCCGCGCAGGATCGTCTCCTGGTCGGCGTCCTTCTGCGGTCCGGCGGCGAGCAGCTCGAGCTCGAGCGAGTCGGTGGGCGACTGCGGCCTTCCGGCATGCACGGACCCGGAGCTGGGGATGCCCGCGCATCCGGCGAGCAGCGCGACGAGGGCGGCGGATGCCACGGCGAGCGCTCTACGCATCACGCACCTCCACCTGCTGGGCGTCGACGGGGCGCGCGGGCTCGACCGGCCCGGTCGCATCGGGGTCGTCGGGCTCGAGCGGCAGCGGCGAGCCGGTGAGCGGCGTCCCCGGCGAGCGCGGGAGCGTCAGCCGGAACACGGTGCCCGCGTTGGGCTTCGACCAGACGTCGAGGCTGCCGCCGTGCGCGACGGCATCCTCCTGTGAGATGGCCAATCCGAGGCCCGTCCCTCCGATCGTGCGCATCCGGCTGGGGTCGGCGCGCCAGAAGCGGTCGAACACCCTGGCCGCGTCCTCCTCCGTCATGCCGAGTCCGTAGTCGCGGACGCTCAGCGCGACCGCGTGCTCATCGCTGTCGACGGACACCACGATCGGCCGCCCCTCCCCGTGCTCGATGGCGTTCCCGAGAAGATTCCGCACGATGCGCTTGACGCGCCGGGGATCGACCTCCGCATCGAGATAGCCGCCCGGCGCGACCAGCTGCAGTTCGCTCCCGTGCTCGAGCGCGAGATCGTGCATGGATTCGATCGCGTCCCCGGCCAGGTGGACGAGATTCGTCGGCTCGGTCCCGAGCTCGACCGAGCCGGCGTCGTACCGGCTGATCTCGAGCAGGTCGGCGAGCAGCCGTTCGAACCGTTCCGTCTGGGTGTGCAGCAGCTCCACCGTCCGCGCGGTGGGCCCGGGGAACTCTTCGCGCTGCCCATAGAGCACATCGCCCGCGAGCCGGATCGTGGTGAGCGGCGTGCGCAGCTCGTGTGAGACATCCGACACGAAGCGTTGTTGCATCACCGACAGCTCGGCGAGCTCGCGGATGCGAGCCTGCAGCGTGTCGGCCATGCCGTTGAACGACGCCGCGAGCGTCGCCAGCTCGTCCTCGCCCTTCTCGGGCATCCGCACCCCGAGATCGCCGGCCGCGAGCCGTCGGCTCGTGGCGGCGACCGTGCGCACCGGCTCGATGACCCAGCGCACGACGAGCAGGGTGATCGCGCCGAGCAGCACGAGGAGGGCGACCGCGCCGATGATGCCGGTCGCCTCCATGAAGGCGAGCGTCTGCTCGGCGCCGGCGAAGCTGTAGCCGATGTACAGGCCGTACCGCCCAGCGCCCGGCACCATCAGATCGGTGCCGACGACGATGCCGGGGTCTTCGCCGGCTTCGTCGCCAAGGGACACGGACTGCCAGAACTGGCGGTCGGGGTTCTCGCGCACGCTCGCCTGAAGCTCATCGCTGATCACTCCGGTCAGCGCCGGGGCGATCCGATCCTGCGGGGCGATGGTGCTCGTCTCCTGTCCGCTCTGGCGAAGGACGGCGATCGCCGAGCTGCCCGAGACGGTCTGCACCGTGCGGACCGCCTGATCGAGCACCGACTGCAACGCGCCGCGGTCGGCCGCCGCCGAGGACTCGAGCAGCGTTTGCGCCGCGGCCGCTGCGCTGTTGGAGGCGTCGAGGGCGCGGTCGCGCTGCGACTCGAACAGGTTGGAGGCGATGCTGAAGGTGATGTACAGCCCGATCACGAGAATGGCGAGTCCGGACAGGCCGATCGTGATGAGCACGGTCCGGAACTGCAGCGAATGCCGCCACAGTGAAACGAGGCGGTTCGCCACGGCGGCGCCACGCTGCCGGATCGTCCGCCAGGCTCCGCCGGTCGGCATCGCGGGGGCCTCGTCCTTCATGGCGGTCGCCTACGTGGTCGCTCCCGCTCGGTAGCCGACGCCACGGACGGTCTGCACGATGCGGGGATTGTCTGGGTCGTGTTCGACCTTCGCACGAAGGCGCTGCACGTGGACGTTCACCAGTCTGGTGTCCGCCTTGTAGTGGTACCCCCACACCTGCTCGAGCAGCATCTCGCGCGTGAAGACCTGCTGCGGCTTAGAGGCGAGGGCGAGGAGCAGGTCGAATTCCAGCGGCGTGAGGTTGATGCGCTCGGCGCCTCGGCGGACCTCGTGCCCGGCGGCGTCGATGACGAGGTCGCCGATCGCGATCGTCTCCACGACGGGTTCGGGAGCCGGCCGGAGTCGCGTGCGGATCCGGGCGACCAACTCCTTCGGGTTGAACGGCTTGACCATGTAGTCATCAGCGCCGGACTCGAGTCCGCGGACGACGTCGGCCGTGTCGCTCTTCGCCGTGAGCATGATGATCGGCGTCCCCGATTCGGCGCGGATGCGGCTGCACACCTCGATGCCGTCGAGGCCGGGAAGCATGAGGTCGAGCAGCACGAGATCCGGCTTGCTGTCGCGGAACGCCTGGAGCGCGGTCGCCCCGTCGGCACAGAACGAGGGTTCGAAGCCTTCGCTGCGCAGCACGATGCCGATCATCTCGGCGAGGGCCGTGTCGTCGTCGACGACGAGTACGCGTGAAGTCATCGTTCGTTCCCGCTCGTGTGCCGGTCGCCCGCGCCGCGACCGCGGCCGGTGCCATTCGTCCCAGCGTAGCCGTTCCCGCCGGAAATCCCGCGGCAGGCGACGGTCGGTGCGGGCGGCGTGGACCGAGGACTGTGAGATCCGGATATCTGCCCCCGCCGCGATGTGAAAGCATGGCAGGACCCGCGGAAGGAGTTGACAGCGCGTGTCCGATCGAGCTTGGCAGGGCCGGAACGGCGCGAGCGACCAGTCGCACTGGACGGCACCCGGTGAGGTGCCTCCGCCGGATTCAGCCGCGCCGGGCGGACCGTACCCCGGAGCGAACCCGGGCGGACCGCACCCCGGGGCGCAGCCTCCTGGGGGCTGGGCGCCGCCGCCCAAGCCGGGCCTGCTCCCGCTCCGGCCGCTGAGCTTCGGAACGCTGCTCTGGGCGCCCTTCCGCACGCTCCGCCGCAATCCGGCCGCGACGTTCGGCACCGGACTCGTGGTGCAGCTCGCCTCCGCGCTCATCGCCGCGGCCGTGCTCGTCCCGGTGTTCCTCGTCTTCTCGGCGCGCGTGACGCAGGCGTCGATCGAGGAGCAGGACGCCGTGATCACCGGGTCGATCTCGATCGTGCTGCTCACGATGCTCGTGCCGGTCGTGGTATCGATCGTCGCCACCGCGTTCCTGCAGGGCGTGATGGTCGTGGACGTCGGCACGGGCACGATCGGGGAACGCCTCGGCTTCGGCGCGCTCTGGCGTCGCGCCGCCGCGCGCATCTGGCCACTGATCGGATGGACCGCGCTCGTCGCCGTGGCGGTGCTGCTGCTCATCGGGCTGGCCGTCGCCGCGATCGTCTTGGCGTTCGTGATCGGCGACCCTCTCGCCATCGCGATCACCATCCTGTTGGTCGTCGTGGCCGCTCTCGGTGTGGCCGTCCTCGCCGCGTGGCTCGGCACGAAGCTCGCCCTGGTGCCGAGCGTCATCGTGCTCGAACGAGCCGGCATCGGGCGCGCGATCAGGCGCTCATGGCAGCTCACCGACGGGTACTTCTGGCGCACCCTCGGCACGCTCCTGCTCGTCGGAGTCATCCTCAACGTGGCCGCGCAGGTGGTCGTGCAGCCGGTCTCGATCGTCGGATCCCTCCTCGCCGTCCTCATCGACCCGACGGGCACCGGGCCGGCACTGACCATCACCATCGTGACCACCGTCGTGAGCGCGCTGCTGTCCCTGGTGATCGGCGCGGTCACCTCCGTCGTGCAGGCCGCGCTCATCGCGGTGATCATGATCGACCTGCGGATGCGCAAGGAGGGCCTCGACCTCGAACTGCAGCGACACGTCGAGGCGCGTGACGCGGGCCGCCCCGTGGGCGACCCGTACCTCCCGGCGGCTCGGTAGCACCGCATCGTGCACGCAGCCGACATCCCCGTCGTGCCGGACGCGCCTGAGGCGCGGCGCTGGCTGCTCGACGAGCTGTCGCGCCCCGAGTACCGCGAAGCCGAGCCGACCGCGTTCGACCTGGCTGCGCAAGCACTACGGGACTGGCTCGTCGACGTGCTCGACGGCAGTGGCGGGCTCCCCGGCCCGGTGATCGCGGCGATCGCGGTTGCGGTCGTCATCGGGCTCGTGACGGTCGGCCTGCTCGTCTTCGGGATGCCCCGTCTCCGGCGGCGCCGAGCGGCCGTCGCTCCGCTGTTCGAGGACGGCGACTCGCGGACGCTCGACGAACTCCGCCGTGCCGCGGTCGCCGCAGGCGCGCAGGGCCGCTACGACCTCGCGATCGAAGAACGATTCCGAGCCATCGTCCGGGCACTGGTCGACCGAGAGCTGGTGAGCGTGCACCCCGGCACCACCGCTCACGGGTTCACCCAGGCGGCGACCCTGGTCTTCCCGGGCGCGGGCGGACGGCTCGAATCGGCCGCCTCGACGTTCGAGGCGGTCCGCTACCTCGGCCGCTCCGGGACGATCGCAGAGCTCCGGGAACTCGAGGCGCTCGACGCGGATCTCGAGGCGACCCCGATCGGCCAGGCCCCCGGGTCGCGCACGACAGCCGGGCAGGCGCCATGACCCTCACACCGGACACGACCCAACCGAACGCGACCCAACCGGACGCGGCGGGGTCGAACCCGGCGGGGTCGACCGCGGGCGCGGCCACCTCCAGCACGCCGACCCTCCGTGCGCGGCTTCGCCGTCGCCGGTTCTGGATCGTGCTGGCCGCGGTCCTGGTGCTCGGCGGCGGTGCGCTCCTCGCCATCCGAGGATTCGGGGGCGTCGGCGGTCAACCGCTCGGTCCGGCCGACCCGTCGCCCACGGGTGCGAAGGCGATCGTCGAAGTGCTGCGGGCACAGGGGGTCGACGTCATCGAGGCACGCAGCCTCAATCGGGCGATCGGTGCCGCGCCCGGCTCCACGGTCCTCGTGTACGACGAGTCGGCCGTTCTGGGCGAGGATGCGCTGACCGAGCTCGCCGGTTCAGCTGCGCAACTCCTCCTCGTCGAACCCGACTTCACGGCACTGCGCACGCTCGCACCGGGCGTGCGCCATGCGGGCGCCGCCGCGACGGGGCTCGATGAGGTCGCCTGCGAGCTCCCGGCCGCGGTTCGCGCCGGCTCACTCTCCGACGGGCAGCGTCTCTTCACGATCGACGAGGAGGCAGCTGGCGCCGGCTGGCAGGGCTGTTTCGCCGATTCCGGCGGTTTCGCCCTCGCGGCGGGCACCACCCCCGACGGGACCGACCTTGCACTCGTCGGCGCCGCGGCGGTCTTCGCGAACGGCACGATCGACGAAGCAGGCAACGCCGCACTCGCGCTCGGTCTGACCGGCTCGCGGCCGACGCTCGTGTGGTACCTGCCAGGACCCGCCGACGCCGATGCCGGCGGCCCCACGCTCGCCGAACTCACGCCCGGCTGGGTGAGTCCATTGCTCGTCCTGGCCGCGATCGTGACGGTCGCGGCGGGCGTGGTCGCCGGCCGTCGGTTCGGCCGCCTCGTCGTCGAAGACCTGCCCGTCGAGGTCCGAGCCGGCGAGACCACGGACGGCCGGGCGCGACTCTACGCCGCGGCGACCGCTCGCGGCCACGCACTCGATCAGCTTCGGATCGGCACCATCATCCGTCTGACGCAGCTGCTCCGGCTCCCCCGCTCCGCGGCCATGAGCGACGTCGTGGCGGCGGTCGCGACGGCCACCGGCGAACCCGCCCACGACGTGCAGCGGCTCCTCATAGATGACATCCCCGCGACCGACCGCGACCTGATCGACCTCGCCGCGGCCCTCTCCGCCCTCGAAACGCGCGTGCGCGACCGGCTCACCACGGTCACCGATCGGCCGCCCCCGCGCCCCCGAACGGCCTCCGATCACGGCGACCGCCCCGCCGGGGCATCCGTCTCACCCCCACCCGACGTATCCGGTTCCCCGACAGGAAGGCGACCATGACCGATTCGACCCAGACCGACGCTGAGCTGCGCGCCGCCCTGCAGCGGGTCCGCGCCGAGGTCGGCAAGGCGGTCGTCGGCCAGGACGCGGCCGTCACCGGGCTCATCATCGCCCTGCTGTCGCACGGGCACGTGCTGCTCGAGGGCGTTCCCGGTGTGGCCAAGACGCTGCTCGTGCGCACGCTCAGCCGCACGCTGCGGCTCGAGACGCGACGCGTGCAGTTCACGCCCGACCTCATGCCGGGCGATGTCACGGGCTCGCTGGCGTACGATCCGCGCACCGGCGAGTTCGCCTTCCGACCGGGGCCCGTGTTCACGAACATCCTGCTCGCCGATGAGATCAACCGGACGCCCCCGAAGACGCAATCGGCGCTGCTCGAGGCCATGGAGGAACGCCAGGTGTCGGCCGACGGCGTCACCCGCCAGCTCCCCGAGCCGTTCCTGGTGGCGGCGACGCAGAACCCGATCGAGTACGAGGGAACCTACGCGCTGCCGGAGGCGCAACTCGACCGCTTCCTGCTCAAGCTCGTGCTCGGCGTTCCCGAGCGCACCGCGGAGGTGTCGATGCTGCGCCGCCATGCCGACGGATTCGACCCGCACGATCTGACCGCCGCGGGCGTCGAACCCGTGCTGGGCGCCGCCGAACTCGCCCAGGCTCGCGCGGCCGCGGCTCGAGTGGGTGTGACCGATGACGTGCTCGGCTACCTCGTCGACCTGGCGCGAGCGACCCGAGTGAGCCCGTCGCTGCGCCTCGGTGTGAGCCCCCGAGGTGTGGCCGGTCTGCTGACGGCGGCCAAGTCGTGGGCCTGGCTGACCAGCTACGACTCGCTGACCCCCGACCATGTGCAGGCGATGCTGCTGCCCGTCTGGCGCCACCGCGTGCAGCTCCGGCCGGAGGCCGAGCTCGAGGGTGTCTCCGTCGACCAGGTGCTGCGCGGGATCGTGCAGCAGGTGCAGGTGCCGTTCTGACATGGCGGTTTCCGGTCGTTTCGTCTGGTTCGTCGCCCTCGGCGCGGTCCCGGTGCTCATCGCCGGCCTCGCCGACGCCGGCGCGGCGTGGCTCGCCCTGGCGGGCTGGCTGCTCGTCGTCGTGGGTGCCGGGGTAATCGACCTCTCACTCGCCGCGTCACCGCGCGAGGTGGCGCTCGATCGTGAGGTGCCGGACCGCGTCCGGCTCGGCGAGACCACCGAGTCGGTGCTGTTCGTCACCAACCTCGGCCAGCGACGGCTGCGCGGGGTCGTCCGCGACGGCTGGCAGCCCTCAGCGGGCGTCCAGGGCAACGGGCGTGGCAGGGTCAACGTTCTGCCGGGTGAGCGTCGTCGGCTCTCGCTCCGCCTCGTTCCCTGGCGCCGGGGCGATCGGCGGGTCGACGACGTCACGATCCGATCCTCGGGGCCGCTCGGGCTCTGGTCGCGGCAGGCGACGCTGGCCGCGCCCGCACGGCTCCGCGTCCTGCCGCCGTTTCATTCCCGCGTGCATCTGCCCGCTCGGCTCACGCGGCTGCGCGAGCTCGACGGCCGGACACCCGTGCTGGTCCGCGGTCAGGGCACGGAGTTCGATTCGATCCGCGAGTACGTCCGCGGCGACGACGTGCGCTCCATCGACTGGCGGGCGACGGCGCGCCACCCGGATCCCGAGGCACCGGGCGCGTCCCGGCTGATGGTGCGCACCTGGCGACCCGAGCGCGACCGGCGGATCGTCATCGTCGTCGACACGTCGCGTACCTCGGCTGCGCGGGTCGCCGACGAGCCGCGCCTCGACACGGCGTTCGAGGCGGCGCTGCTGCTCGCGGCGGTGGCCTCGCACGCGGGCGACCGGGTCGACTTCCTCGCGTGGGACCGCCGCGTGCGCGGTCGCGTCCACGGCACTACGGGGGCACCGCTGCTGGCCGGCATGGTCGACACCATGGCCACGATCGAACCCGAGCTCATCGAGGCGGACTGGCCGGCTGTGCCGGCGCAGGTGCGTCGACTCACCAGCCATCGCGCCCTCGTCGTGCTGCTCACCACCGCGGACTCGCCGGGAAGTGCGCGCGGGCTGCTCGCGGTCCTGCCGCAGCTCACAGCGACACACACTGTGGTGGTGGCCTCCGTGCTCGACCCGGCCACCGTCGCGGCGGTGCGCCGACGCGACGACCTCGACGAGGTCTACGCGGCCGCCGCGGCCCAGCGCGCCCTGCTCGACGCCGAGGGCGTCGCAGCGGCGATCAGGCGTCTGGGCGCCGACCTCGTGAGCGCGCCGCCGGCCGACCTACCGCCCGCCCTCGCCGACCGCTACCTCGATCTGAAGGCCGCAGGGCGGCTCTGACCGCGAGCCGGCACCCCGCCGGAGCCGGCGCTCTCGCGAGCCGGCTCCCCCGCCGGACCCAGCGCCCCACTGTCACTCCGCGACGATACGGTCACCCCGCGACGATGCGCCGGGCGCCCGCCTCGGACTCGGTCAGGTCGCCGGACTCGCCGGCGAGCCATGCACGCCGACCGAGCACGAGCAGGTAGCCGAGGAAGGCCGCGAGGGCGAGGACACCGATGCCGATCTTCACGGGCCAGGGCCACGGCGCGGGCGTGACGAACGCCTCGATGATCCCCGACACGAAGAGGAAGAAGATGAGCCCGATCGCGACGCTGAACAGCGCCCGCGCGTCTTCCGCGAGTGCGTCGGCACGCGTGCGGGCGCCAGGGGCGACCCACGCCCAGAAGATGCGCAGCCCCGCGGCCGCGGCGACGAAGATGCAGGTGAGTTCGAGTAGTCCGTGCGGCGCGAGGTGCAGGAAGAACGTGTCGACCTCGTCGTACGCGATCATGACCGCACCCGTGCTGCCGAGATTCATGGCGTTCTGCAGGATCACGTACGGCACCCACACGCCCGTGATACCGAACGCGATGCACTGCGCGGCGATCCAGGCGTTGTTCGTCCACACCGAGCCCGCGAACGAGGCGGCCGGATTCTCCGAGTAGTACGCCACGAACCCCTCATCGGCGAGCTGCTGCAGCTCGGCGTCGGTGCCGAGGTTCGCGAGCGCCCGCGGGTCGGCGGCCAGCCACCACGCCACGAGCGCGGCGACCACGAACGTCACACCCGCGACCGCGAGCGTGAGCCAACGAAGCCGGTACAGCGCCGCGGGAAGCGACCAGACGACGAAGTGCGTGAACTGCGCGAGCGGATTGCGCGGTGCACCCGTGAACCGCAGTCTCGCCTTCGCGAGCGAGATCGAGAGGCGGTCGCCCAACGCGGTCGAGCCCGCGGTGGTCTGGATGAGCGAGAGATCGGATGCCCCGGATTGATACCGCTCGATGAGTTCGTCCGACTCTGGCCCCGGCAATCGGCCCGACGAGCGTGCGAGCTGGTCGAGCCGGTGCCACTCGTCGTGGCGGGCGGTGGCGAGGGCGTCGAGGTCCATCTGCTTGAATACTAGCCATGTCCGCCGTCAGCCGCCGGGTCGCGCGCACCGCCGATGATCCGCTCATCACGGGTGAGGCGGTGGCACTCGACGTGCGGCCCGCGAGCGCGGTGATCAGGGCGGGCGGCACGGCGATCGACGTGCTCGTGAGCGTGGTGCTGCTGATCGCGGTCGCGATGGGGCTTGCCGGCCTCCAGGTCGACCCGGCAGCCGGGCGGGCGGTCCTGATCACCGCCCTCGTGGTGGTGCTCGTGGTGCTGCCGACCGCGGTGGAGACCGCCAGCCGCGGCCGTTCGCTCGGCAAGCTCGCGCTCGGCCTGCGCGTGGTGCGTGACGACGGCGGTGCGATCGGCTTCCGGCACGCGTTCGTGAGGGCTCTCACCGGGGTACTCGAGATCTATCTCACCTTCGGCGGGCTCGCGGTGCTCGTGGGGTTCCTGAACCCATCGTCGAAGCGGCTCGGCGACATCCTGGCAGGCACGCACGCCCAGGTCGAGCGCGCGCCGAAGGTCGAGACCCAGGCATTCGGCGTGCCCGCCGAGCTCACGGCGTGGGCGTCGACCGCCGACGTCGCCCGCCTACCTGACCCCCTTGCGCGTCGGGTCGCCGCGTTCTTCGCGAATGTGTCGCACCTGGTGCCCGAGAGCCGGCTTCGCGTGGCCGCATCCCTCGCCGACGAGGTGGCGCCGTATGTCGAGCCCCGCCCCGACGCCGCGCCCGAGCGTTTCCTGGCCGCGGTGGTGGCGATCCGCCGCGAGCGCGACCTCACGGCACTTCGTCATGAGGCCGATCGGGTCGCCGCCCTGCGTCCGGTCATGGACGTGACGCCGGTCGGCTTCCATCCGTCATCGCGTTCAGCCTGAAGACGACACTGGTGCAGGATCCGGGCGGATCCTGCACCATTCCCGTCGTGACGGGACCGAAGCCGCACCGAGCGGCGCCGGGTCAGTAGCGGTAGTGGTCGACCTTGTAGGGGCCCTCGACGGGGACGCCGATGTAAGCCGCCTGCTCGGGGGTGAGCTCGGTGAGCTCGACGCCGAGCGCGTCGAGATGCAGACGTGCAACCTTCTCGTCGAGGTGCTTCGGCAGCACGTACACGCCGACCGGATACGCCTCCGGCCGGGTCCAGAGCTCGATCTGGGCGAGCACCTGGTTGGTGAACGAGTTCGACATCACGAACGACGGATGCCCCGTGGCGTTGCCGAGGTTCATGAGACGCCCCTCTGACAACACGAGGATGCTGCGGCCCGTGGGCAGCCGCCACTCGTGCACCTGTGGCTTGATCTCGACGCGCTCGGCGCCCTCGAGCGACTCCAGGCCCGCCATGTCGATCTCGTTGTCGAAGTGGCCCACGTTCGCGACGATCGCGAGGTGCTTCAGACCCAACAGGTGCTCGAGCCGGACGACGTCCTTGTTGCCCGTCCCGGTCACGAGGATGTCGATCTCACCGATGACCGACTCCAGGCGCGAGACCTGGTACCCGTCCATCGCGGCCTGGAGGGCGTTGATGGGGTCGATCTCGGACACGATCACCCGGGCGCCCTGCCCGCGGAGCGCCTCCGCGGCGCCCTTGCCCACATCGCCGTAGCCCGCGACGAACGCGACCTTGCCGCCCATGAGCACGTCGGTCGCACGGTTGAGGCCATCGGGCAGCGAGTGCCGGATGCCGTACTTGTTGTCGAACTTCGACTTCGTGACGGAGTCGTTGACGTTGATGGCTGGGAAGCGCAGGCCGCCCTGAGCGTGCAGCTCGTACAGGCGGTGCACGCCGGTGGTCGTCTCCTCAGTGACACCGCGGATCTCGGCGGCAACCCGGGTCCACCGGTCGCCGCTCATGGCGAGCGACGCGCGCAGCGTGTCGAGGATGACCCGGTACTCGTGGCTCGCGTTGGTCTCTGCCTGCGGAACCTCACCAGCGGCCTCGAACCGCTCCCCCTCGTGCACGAGGAGCGTGGCATCGCCGCCGTCGTCGAGGATCATGTTCGGACCGATCCAGTCCGCGCCGGCCGCAGCCGCTTCGGCCGACCAGTCGAAGATGCGGTCGGTGCACCACCAGTACTCTTCGAGCGTCTCGCCCTTCCAGGCGAACACGGGCACACCCTTCGGCTCGTCGACAGTGCCTTCCGGGCCGACGACGACCGCCGCGGCGGCTTCGTCCTGCGTGGAGAAGATGTTGCAGCTCGCCCAGCGCACTTCGGCGCCGAGCGCGACGAGGGTCTCGATGAGCACCGCGGTCTGCACGGTCATGTGCAGGCTGCCCGCGATGCGAGCCCCCGCGAGCGGCTTGGACTCACCGAACTCGGCACGGAGCGCCATGAGCCCTGGCATTTCGTTCTCGGCGAGGCGGAGCTGGTGGCGGCCGGCTTCGGCGAGTGTGAGGTCGGCCACCTTGTACGGCAGCGCGGAGGTCGCGGTGAGGGTCATGGGTTCCATTCTCGCAGGCGTGACGGGGCGGGTGGCGCGTGTGTCATGAGGCATCCGTGAGCGGTTCGGCACCGCGGTGAGACCGAGCCGGCGCTCAGCCGGCACGGCGCGGCACACGGCGGACACGACGAGGGCCGGGCGTCACCGCCCGGCCCCGTCGTGATCAGCTGGTCGACTCAGGACTCCTCGGAGTCGGCCTTCTTCTTCGTGGCGCGCTTCTTCGGCGCCGGCTTCTTCTCGGCCTCGGCCTCGGCCTCGGCGGCCTCCGCCTCTTCCACGATCTCCTCGGCCTCTTCGACGACCTCGGCCTCCGCCTCGGCCTCGTCCTCCGCGACCGCGGTGAACTCGCTGAGGTCGACGGCGTTGCCCGAGGCATCCGTCACCTTGGCCTTGCCGAGCGCGATCGCGAGCGCCTTGTTGCGGGCGACCTCGCCGACCATCGCGGGGATCTGACCCTGCTGGCTGAGGATCTGCACGAACTCGTTCGGGTCCATGCCGTACTGTGCGGCGCCCTGCACGAGGTACTGGGTGAGCTCCTCCTGGCCCACCTTGACCTGCTCGGCCTCGGCGATCTTGTCGAGGATGATCTGCGTCTTGAAGGCCTTGGTGCTGGACTCGGTGACCTCGGCGCGGTGCTCGTCGTCCTCGAGACGGTTCTCCGACTCGAGGTGGCGGTGCACCTCGTCTTCGATGACGCTGTCGGCGACCGGGACGTCGACGAGCTCGATGAGCTTCTCGACGAACGCGTCGCGGGCCTGCGCGCCCTGGCCGAAGCTCTTGTTGCGCGCGACCTGCTCCTTGAGCGACTCGGTGAGCTCGCCGATGGTGTCATACTCGCTCGCGATCTGCGCGAACTCATCGTCGGCCTCGGGAAGCTCGCGCTCCTTGACCGCCGTCACCGTCACCGTGATCTCAGCCGTCTCGCCCTCGTGCTCGCCACCGAGCAGCTTGGACGCGAAGGTCGTGGTCTCGCCCGCCGTGAGCGAGTCGAGCGCCTCGTCGATGCCCTCGAGCAGCTCGCCCGAGCCGACCTCGTAGGAGATGCCGTTGGCCGTGTCGACCTCGGCGTCGTCGATCTTCGCGACCAGGTCGAGCGTCACGAAGTCGCCCGACGTCGCGGGACGGTCGACCGTGACCAGCGTGCCGAACCGGCTGCGGAGCCGCTCGAGCTCTTCGGCGACCTCATCGTCGGTGATCTCGACGTCGTCGACGGTCACCTCGAGGCCCTCGTAGGCCGGGAGCTCGATCTCGGGACGCACGTCGACCTCGATGGCCAGCAGCAGGTCACCCGAGAAGTCCTTCTCGTTCGGCCACTCGACGATGTCGGCCGACGGGCGGCCGAGCGGGCGGAGCTCGTGCTCGGCGACGGCGGCGCGGTAGAAGCTGTCGAGGCCCTCGTTCACGGCGTGCTCGAGCACGGCGGCCTTGCCGACCCGCTGGTCGATGATGGGCGGCGGAACCTTGCCCTTGCGGAAGCCCGGCACGTTGATCTGCTCGGCGATGTGCTCGTAGGCGTGGGTGATGCTGGGCTTCAGCTCCTCAGGCGTCACCGAGATGGTGAGCTTGGCGCGCGTCGGGCTCAGCTTCTCAACCGAAGTGGTCGGCATGGGGAAGATCTCCTGTTTGGGTGGAAGTTCGTGTTGGGAGCGACTCGTCGGGGCGACAGGATTTGAACCTGCGACCTCCCGCTCCCAAAGCGGGCGCTCTAGCCAAGCTGAGCTACGCCCCGAGTCGCTACTCAACTCGTCGTGTCCGCTCGCGAGGCATGCCGAAGCAGACCGGTACGCGGGTGAACCCCCGAAAGTCTACTGCACGCGCGCGGCGCAATGCGGCCCGCGACCTCTCCTCGACAGGCGGCGGGCCGACGAAACGGATGACCCGCCCGCGGATGACTCGATTTCCGCCGCCGCAGCCTGGCACGATGACCGGATGACTCAGACGCCCGAGCATCGGACCGCGCTCGGTCGGCTGCGACGCTGGCCGACCGATCCCGCCGCCCTCGTCGACACCACGCGGTGCCCGGCCTGCCTCACGCCGCTGCGATCGGCGGTCTGCGACGAGTGCGGTCTCGACCTTCGGGCGACGCAGTCGACCGAGCTGCTCGCCAGCGGTCGCCGCATCCTCGCCGAGGAGCAGCGACGGCAACGGCTGCTCGACGAGATGTTCGCCGAGCAGGAGCGCGCGACGCACGCGGCGCAGCCGGTCGGGCAACCGGTGGCGGTGACGGCGGCGACAGCGACGGAGACGGGGGCCCGGCCGGCGGGGGCGGCGACGGTGCCTCCGCGGTATGTTCCGCCGACGCTGTCGACCGCCCAGACCGCGGCGCCTCCGCCGTACGTGCCGCCGGCCGGGTCACCGCAGACCCAACAGCCATCTGCGGCGTCGACGCGGCGCCGGTCGGGCATGCAGGTGTTCCTCCTCACGCTCGGCGTCGTGCTCATCGCGGTGACGGCGATCGTGTTCCTCTTCGTCGCCTATCTCATCGCGAGCCTCGAGGTGCGGTCGGTGATCATCGCGATCGCGAGCGTGCTCGTCGTGGGCGTCGCGGCGCTGCTGCGGCGCCGCCGCCTCACCGGGACGGCCGAAGGCGTGGCCGTGGTCGCGGTCGTCCTGCTCCTCCTCGACGTCTGGATCGTGCGAGCGAACGACCTCTTCGGCACCTTGGCGCTCCGGCCCACGGCCTACACCGGGTTGGCGCTGGTCGTTCTGTCCGCCGCACTCGCGGGCGCCGGGCTCGCCACGGGCCTCCGTGCGTTGCGGATCAGCGCCGCCGTGCTCGCGCCGACCGCGCTCTTCTTCATCGGCGTCGCGCTCGCGCCGGTCGGCGAGCCGGGCAGCGCCCTGTGGCTCGGCGGCATCGTCGCCCTGCTGTCTGGCCTCGCCGCGGCGCTGATCCGGCTCCCCCGACTCGAGCGAGTCATCCTCCTCGCACTCGGCATGACCGGCGGTGTCTCGGCCTGGTGTATGGCGGTGTTCGCGCTCCCGTCGCTGGCGTGGCATCCGCTGCTCACCTACGCGGTCGTCGCGGTCGGCTGGGCAGCGACCCTCGGCGCGCTCGCATGGCGCGGACGCGAACTCGGCATCGCCTGGCAGCTCGTCGCCGCGGTCGCCGCCGGTTCCGCGCTCGCCCTCGCACCGACCGTCGCGGTGGCGATCGAACTCGACCCGTTGATGTCTGCCTGGCTCGCGCCGACCTGTGCCGCAGCCCTCGCGACCCTGCTGTCGGCTGGCCTGCGGTTCACCGCGCCACGGCCGCGCGCACTCGCGCTGGGCGTGTTCGGCGGGGCCGGCGTGGTCGCCGTGTTCGCGTCGCTTCCGGCCGCGCTGGCCGGCGCGGTCCAGCTCGGCACGCTCGTCGTCGGTGCGTTCGACGGGTGGAGCGGCCGCTGGCAGAGCTCCCCCAGCACGCAGGGCGGGATCGCAGCCGAGCTCACGACCGCGGCCATCGTGGTGCCGTTCGTGCTCGCGCTCGCGAGCACGATCGCCCTCGTCGCCGCGCGTCGGCTCACCGCCCTCGCAAGCATTCCGGTAAGCCTCATCGGCATCGGGCTGATCGTCGGCGGGGCCGCGGCCGACGACCTGCGGGTCGCGGTCGTCGTCCTCGTCGCAACGGCCGTCGCGGCGCTCGCGCTCGCCGCCCAGCGACTCCCGGTCCCCGGTCTGCTGCCGGTCCTCGCCATCGCGGGCCCGCTCGCGGCCGCACTCGCGTGGACCGCCGGGTTCGGGTCCGCGTCGGTCTGGGCGTGGTCCACGATCATCGCGCTCGCGCTGACCCTGGCCGGTTGGCTGCTCGCGCGGCGGATCTGGACGGAGCGCGCGGCGGCAGCAGCAGTGGTGCACGCGCTGCTGCTCGCCATCCAGGTGGTCATCGCGTCGCTGACCGTCGCGCCATGGATGTCGGCGCTGGGCATCCCGCTGGCGGCGGAGTGGCGGGTGCCGACCGTGTGGGCGGCACTGATCGCCGGTGCGCTGTTCGGCGGCGCCGCGGTGCTTCGCATCCCGCGCTGTGCCCGCATCGCGTTCACCGCACCGCTGCTGGCCGCATCCGCGATCGCCGTCACCTCCCTGCTGGTCACGAACGACTCGTCGCTGCGCTGGGTGTGCGCGCTCGTCCTCGCGATCGCCTCGGCCGTGTGGACCTGGCGCGTGCGACTCACCGGTCTCACGCCGGTTGCGGCATGCCTCGCCCCCATCTCGCTCGCTCTGTCGGCGGCGTGGGTCGCGGGCGACCTCGCGGGCGAGCCCGCCCAGGCGGATGCCTCGGCCGCCGCCGCACTCCTGGTCGCCGCCGCGCTCGCACACCTGCTGACACGGGCCGGGTCACGCCTCGACGTCGCCGCCCGAATCGCCTGGGCAGCCGGCACGAGTGCCCTCACGCTGATCGTCGCCGTCTCCGCCGCTGTCGGAGAGGAGTGGCTTCCGCTCATCTTGGTCGCGCCGATCCCGATCGTGCTGGCCGCCCTCTGGGGCGATCCCGTGACCTCGACCGCGCCGATGCGGCACGTCGCATGGGCGTCGCCCGTGCTCGCGGTCGCGGCCTGGTGGATCTGGCTCAGCGACACCGACGCGCGAGCCGTCGAACTGTTCACGCTCCCGGTCGCCGCACTGTGCCTCGTGGTGAGCGTGCTCATCACCGCGCGCCGGCCGATCGTCGGCCGCGCCGCGGGCCGGGTCACCCTCATCGCCGTCGGGCTCGGTGTCGCGGTGCTGCCGAGTGTCGCCGCCTCGGGCGAGTCCACGATCCGAACGATCGTGCTGGTGGCCGCGGGCGCGGTGGTGCTCCTCGCCACCGCATTCGCACCGCACACGGTGAAGGCCGTCCCGGTCGGGGTGCTCGGCCTGAGCGCGGGGGTGACGGCCGCCGTCGGCGGCGCAGCGGTGCACGCTGCGACCGCCGCTGGGTCGCCGGGTGCGGCGACGGAATGGTGGTCGGTCGCCGCGTTCGTCGTCGGCGTGGGCGCCGCCGTCTGGTGGGCACGCAGCGGGAGAACACCGCGCCGGCTCGCCGACGCCGTCTGGGCGGCGACAATCGTCGCCGCCGCCGTCCCGACGCTCATCGCGATCCTCGCCGGCGGCGCTGACGACACGGTCGCGGTGACGCGGGCGGCGATCCTGCTGCCGCTGCTCGCGGCACTGCACGTCGTCGCCGCCGGCCCAGCGCCCCGCCCGTTCGCCGGTGCGCTCCCCCGTTGGGCCACACTCGCGGTGCTCGTTGCGGGTGCCGGAGCAGCATGTGCCGCACAGGTTGAGCCGTTCGATCTGATGACCGCGTCGGTCGGGCTCGCCCTGATCGGTGCGGGAATCTTCGACCTGCGTCGGCGGCCCGAACGCGGAAGCTGGGCGGCGCTCGGACCGGGTCTGGTCGTGGTGCTCGTGCCGACACTGCTCGCCGACTTCTTCGACCCGCAGCTCTGGCGCATCGTCGCTCTCGGCGTCGCTGCGCTCGCGACGCTCCTCGCAGGCATCCGCTGGCGCCTCCAGGCGCCGTTCCTCCTCGGTGGGGCGATTCTGCTGGTGCACGCGATCGCTCAGCTCTGGCCGTGGATCACCTGGCTCTACGAAGCGGTGTGGTGGTGGTTGTGGCTGGGCATCGCGGGCGTGTTGCTCGTGATCATCGCGGCCACCTATGAGCGGCGATTGCGCTCGGCGCGAGGAGCTGTGGCGCGGCTCGCGGCGCTTCGCTGACCACACGCAGCGAACCATGCACGCGTATGCTGATATACTCGTCGCATGCATGGGACCGATTCGACGGTGCGCCGTCGCCGCACGTCTCCCGCCCGTTCTGCCGCGGTCGTCGCGGTCGTCGCGGGCGCGCTCTGCCTCATCGGCCTGGGTGGCTGCACGGGTCCGGCTGACGACCCGCCCGGGGCATCCGTCGACCCTTCGCCGCTCGAAACGCTCGTGAGCCTCGCCGCTGAGCGACTCGGCAACGGCGAGGCCGCGGCGGCGTCGAAGTGGGGCACCGAGGTGCGGGTCGATGATGCCGACCGCGTCGCCGAGGTGATCGCCGGGGTGCGCAGTCTGGCCGGTCAGCACGCCGTCGCGCCCGAGTTCGCCGAGCAGGTCTTCCTCGACCAGATCGACGCCACCGAGTCCATCCAGTTCTCGCGGTTCGCGGAATGGAAGCTCGACCCGAGCGCGGCACCGATCGAGCACCCTGATCTGACCGACGTACGCTCAGACATCGACAAGCTGACCGAGGCGATGCTTGTGCAGCTCGGCGAGCAGCACTACCTCCTCACGAGCGCCGACTGCGCCGACGCACGCGACCGCGCGCTTCGCGCCGTGACCGAGCATCGGAACCTCGATGCCCTGTACGAGCGCGCCCTCACCCGCGCGACGGCGTCCTACTGCATCAACGCACCGTCACCCGCCCCCTGACGGGCGAACACGACCGCGTCGACGTGTCGCAGATGACGCGCGGACGTGCACTACTATGGTGCGAGTGCCCGGTTACCGGGCACGTCGGGGATGTAGCTCAATGGTAGAGCCTCAGTCTTCCAAACTGATTACGCGGGTTCGATTCCCGTCATCCCCTCTCAGTGAATCTGGCGTCTGAACAGGTTATTTTCTAGCGATTCTCAGCCTCCAAATGGGCTGCATCGCCGTTATGCCAAAGGGCGTGCCAAAGATTCGTTTCTTGAATTTGGTACGCAGGTTATTTTTCGCGCTGCTCCCACGTATGAGGAAACCATGGGAGCTATTCAGAAGGAGCCCACGCCGAAACCCGCGTGGGGATACATCCGCCAGTTGAAGAGTGGTGCGTACCAAGCCCGCTACCCCCACCCCCAGCTCGGCTCTGAGATCCTCGTCACCCTTGGGACCTACCGAACGTGGAAGGCTGCGAATCAGGCCCTTCAGACGGAGCATGCGAAGGTGATCTTGCACGTCTGGGAGCCTTCCACCGCGTCCAAGATCCGGTTCGGCCAGTTCTACGGAGAGCAGTACCTTCCCCACGTTCGACTGACTCTGAAGCCTCGGACGGTGGAGGGCTACGAGAGCGCAGCCAAGCGACACCTGCTCCCTTATTTCGAGCACCTTCCCCTCCACGAGTTGGACCCCCTCCACGAGTTGGACAAGATGCGGTGGAGAATTGACGTTTGGGAAAATGGCAGATATTAATATCCTACACCCGGCGAGGAAAGCAATTGATCTAAGTCGAACATCAGTAGGACTCGGCATCTGCGCCGTGTAAGAGAGGAGGAAAGGCAATGGCAGTTCTTGCAAGGACGGGGGCCGCGATCGCGGTGGCATCGCTCGCTATGGGACTTCTGACCACATGGCCGGCATTCGCAGACGAGCTACACCCTGGTGCCTCACCCGAACAGCTCGCTGCGATCGCCAAGGCGGGTGACTTCCTCACCGAATACGGCGTGGATCAGCCCACTCAGGACGCGCTCTTCGAGAAGTTCCTGGCCGGGGAGCGGTGGGACTCATTCAAGAGCACTTCGGCGCGCGCTCGCGTCGAAGCGTACGACGAAGACGGCTACCATAAGACCGTCTCGTACTACTCGGACGGCTCGGTAGCCGTATCTCGAATCGAGATTCCGGTGGCCCCCGACGACCCCACGAATGATACGAACGGCTGCACTATCGGAAGCAACGGCGCTCGTACGAACTGCAGCGTCGACACCTGGGTCGGACTCATCTCGTTGGGTTTCAAGGCCAACTGGAACGTCAACAGCAACACCGTGTCTAGCGTGTGGGGTGCGTCCTGGACGATCGGTGGCGCGTGCTCGTCGTCGTTGGCTTACCTCGGGCGCCCGAACAGCAACACCGGCCTCGAAACCGTTGCCGCGCAGATGTGTGGTGTACCCTTTTCGACATCATTCAACCTCCAGGTGCAGCTCTCGGGCGGCAAGGCAACTGAAAGCTGGTGGTGATCCGATGCTCGAATGGCATCTGCTCGTCGCAGGACAAATCGCCATACTCGCTGGCGTGGTGACCGCGCTAGTGATCTGGCTTTCGCGACGCAACCAGGCTCGCCAGCGATAGCTCATCACGACGAGGGCGGTTCTCCATGGAGAGCCGCCCTCGTCGCTTAGGTCATTTCTCGAAGCCGTTGCGGCCGCCGCGGAGGCCGGCCAGGCGAGCGGTGAAGACCAGGCCGTTGTCAGTGAGGGTTGATGCGGGGGCGCCGTGGCTGATGATCAGGGTGTTCATGGCGTCCACGACCATGGCGCCGGTGAACGCGGGGGCGGCTTTGAGGTGCAGCAGGTAGCGGGAGTGGTCATCGAGGAAGTCGAGGATCTCGATGCGGGTGCCGCCGGCGAGGAACCAGTGTGTGATGTCGGCGTGCCAGCATTCGTTGGGCAAGTCGGCTTGGAATCGGGTGGAACTGCTCTTGGGGCGTTTCTTGGGTTCCCGGGGTGATCAGGCCATGCGCGTGCAGGATGCGGCGGATCGTGGACGTGGAAGGGGCGGTGATGCCGGCCTGTTCGAGGTGCCAGCTGATCGTGGCCGGGCCTGCGTCCGCGCCGTCGGCGGTGAGCTGGTGGCGTAGTTCGAGGATGTGTTCCCGGACTGGTTCCGGGGTGGTCACGCGTCGTCGTTTCGGCGCCCGGGATCGGGTGTCGACTGCGTCCGGGCCGCGTTCCCGGTATCGGGTGACGAGGACGTGGACCCATTGCCGGGTCACGCCGTAGCGGGCGGCGGCCTGCGCGTGGGTCAGTCCTTGTTCTGTCACGGCGCGCACGATCACGAGGTTCTTGTTCTTGCGGCTCATGGCCGCCCATGCTCACGCCCGGGCTGTCAACGATGTCGTGAACTCAGACACCGTCATCCCCTCTCTTTTCCTGAGTCGCGACATCGTTGGCACACGTGTCGCGGCTCAGCAGCCGAAGGTCCTCGATCGACTCGTCGGCGTTGCCGAGCAAACCCCGCGTGCGCGGCAGCGGCGCCCGGCGCGGCAGCGACGCGCCGGGCGGCACGGGCGTCAGCGAGGGCCGCCCGGCGCGGTGGGCGGTGCCGTCGGCGAGCCGTCCGCTGCGCGGGTCGGTGCCGCGGGCGGCGCCTCGTCTTCCTCGTGTGTCCCGTGCAGGGCCGCCTCCTCCGGCGTCCGACGGTCCCAGGAGGGTCGACGGAACGCGTAAAACAGGATCGGCGGCAGCCCGAGCAGCAGGATCACCCCGAGCACGAGCAGCGAGTAGAACACACCCGACACGGCGTCGAACCCGCTCGGCGGAATGAACGCGAGCACGAGCGCCACGAGACATCCCGCGAAGCCGACGCCCGCAACGAGTCCCATCGCGGGCACCCGATAGGTTCGCTTCACGTTGGGCTCCTTGCGGCGCAGCCGGATCGCGGCGGCGAACATGAGCATGTACATGATCAGGTAGAGCGCGGCCGCCATATCGACCAACGCGATGAACGCCGAGTTCACATTCGGGATGAAGATGAACAGCGCCGCCAACAGTGTGACGATCGTGCCCTGCAACATCAGGATGCCGGACTGCACACCTTCCTTGTTCCGCTTCTGCAACACGGGCGGCAGCAGACCGGTCTCCGCCGCCGCGAGGAGGCCCTTCGACGGACCTGCGATCCAGGTCACGACCGAGGCGAGCGCGCCGGCCGCGATCAGTGCCGAGATGATGGGCGTCCCCCAGGACATCCCGAACTGCGTGAAGTACTCCTGGAACGCGAGCATGATCCCGTTCGTCAAGCCGAGCTCCTTCTCGGGCACCGCGACCGAGATCGCAATGGTCGGCAGGATGAACACCGCGAGGATGAGAATCGATGCGAGCAGGATCGACCTCGGATATCCGCGCCCCGGGTCCTTCATCTGGTTCACGTGCACCGCGTTCACCTCCATACCGGCGTAGGCCAGGATGTTGGACACGATCAGCACGATCGACGCGATGCCCGTGAACGGCGGGATGATCGCAGATGCATCCAGCGACACCTGACTCTGCTCCCCCGTGCCGAGCCAGATGAATCCGAAGACGATCAGCAGCGCCGCTGGGAAGAGCGTGCCGATGATGCCACCCCACGATCCCAGCTTGGCGAACAGGTTGCCGCCGCGAAGCGTCACCAGGGTCGACGCCCAGTACAACACGAGAATGATGATCGCCGTGTACAGACCCGAGTTCGACAGACTCGGATCGAGGAACACGAACGCGATGGCGGCCGCGATGAACGCGATCTGTGTTGGATACCAGACCACGTTCTGGATCCACTGCAGCCACACAGCCGTGAAACCCCAGCGATTGCCGAAGGCCTCACGCACCCAGACGTACACGCCCCCCTTCCAACCCGTGGCGAGCTCCGCCGCCACGAGCGCGGTCGGTACGAGGAAGAAGATCGCCGGGATGATGTACAGCGTCACGCTCCCCAACCCGTACACAGCCATGGCCGGGAGCGAGCGCAGGCTCGCGACGACGACCACGGTGAGCAGCGCCAGCTGCCCGACTCCGAGGAACGCCGTCTGCGCCGACTTCGATGCCAGCGGATGGTTCTTCCCGAGGCGTGTCGCCCCGCTCGCTTCCTTGGTCACGGTTCCGCCCTCCTAGTGGTGGAATGCCGGCTGCTGGCCCTCGACCGGCATCGGCGACTCGAGCGCATCGAGGTAGGCCGTCTCGGCCCTGATATCGGTCAACAGGTCCTCGGCGAGGTCCATGCTGAGACCGTTGCGAACGACGATGCGCTGCACGGTGACATCCGTGAGATCGTCCGGAAGCGGGTACGCGGGGACCAGCCAGCCCTTCATGCGCAGGCGGTCCTGGAGGTGGTACAGGTTCCAGTTGTCGGTATGGCCCGGATTGAGCTTCCACGCGAACACTGGGATGTCGCTGCCGTCGCTGATCAGCGTGAACGCACCGATCTCGGCGATGGCCTTCGAGAGGTGGCGCGCGACCTTCTGCGACTCGCGTTGCACGGCGGTGTAGCCCGCATGCCCCAGGCGGAGGAAGAGATAGTACTGCAGCAGCACCTGGGCGCCGGGGCGAGAGAAGTTGAGCGCGAGCGTCGGCATCGACCCACCCAGATAACTCACCCGGAAGATGAGCTCCTCGGGCATGACGTCCTCGCTCCGCCAGACCACCCACCCCAAGCCCGGATAGACCAGCCCGTACTTGTGGCCCGACGTACTGATCGAGACGACCCGCTTGACCCGGAAGTCCCATTCCAGCTCGGGCTGCAGAAATGGCGCGATCATCGCTCCGGATGCCCCGTCGACATGAATCGGCACGTCGAGGCCGGTGCGCTCCTGAATCGCATCCAGTGCCTTCGCGATCTGCGCGACGGGCTCGTACGCTCCGGTGTAGGTGACGCCCATGATCGCCACCACGCCGATGGTGTTCTCGTCGACGTACTGGTCGAGGTTGTACCCATCGAGTGTGAGGTGCTCCTCGGTAATGGGCACGTAGCGCGCCTCGACCTCGAAGTAGTTGCAGAACTTCTCCCAGCACACTTGGACGGCGCTGGACATGATCAGGTTCGGCTTCGAGGCATCCTTGCCCGCCGCTTTCCGCGCGAGCTGCCACCGCCGCTTCATCGCCAGGCCACCGAGCATGCACGCCTCCGAGGACCCGATCGTCGACGTCCCGATGGTGCGAGCTGCGTCGGGCACGTTCCAGAGGTTGCCGAGCATGCGCCAGCAGTTCTCCTCGATCGCGGCCGTCTGCGGGTACTCGTCCTTGTCGATCATGTTCTTGTCGAACGCGGCGGTGTAGAGCTTCTGGGCCTCGTCGTCCATCCACGTCCCGACGAAGGTCGCGAGGTTCAGCCGCGCGTTGCCGTCGAGCATGATCTCGTCGTGGACGATCTGGTATGCGGTGTCGGGGAGCGACTCCTCCGCAGGGATGCGATGCCGCGCTGCGACGGTCGCCTCCCCAGGTCGCGCGAACACGGGTGTTTCGTCGTTGTCTGCTGAGCGCGTCATGTCGGTCCCCAAGCGGTCGATCGGACGACACCGCCGAACGGCAGGGTCGCAGATGCGTCCGTAGGCTCGGTGCTGAACCCCCCGGTATGCACCTACGCCACACGCTAAGCCACGCCTACGGGATCCAAAGGGGCTTGAGGAATACTCAAGAGCGCGTATCATCCCCCGGTCACTCGTGATGACACGGCGCGCAAGAGCGCGCCCCGCCTCACCTCCGAAGAGGCAAGACGGGGCACGTCATGCGATCTCTCTGGGACTGAAAGGTCCCGCTCAGTCCGGCTGGACTCAGGCGCGCGTCGACCCGAGCCGGCGCCGGCTGAGCGCCAGGGCAGCGCCGGCGACGAGCAGCGACCCAGCCAAGAGCGAGACCGGCATCAGGTCTTCCGCGTTCACGCCCGTGGCGGCGAGAGTTGCCACGACCGTGATGCTCGCCCAGCCGAGCACTTCGCCGTCCGCGCTGTACACCGCAATGCGGTGCACACCGGCCGACAGGTCTGCGGGGAGCCGCACCGTCGTGCTGCCGTTGGCGTCGAACGTGCGGGTGCCGAGTGCGATCGGCGTCGAGAAGAGGTACAGATCCGCGGTGACCCCGGCGAGGGCGCTGCCGCCGTTCACCGTCACTTCTCCGCCGGCCCGGAGCTGACCCACGACGGCCACGTCACCTCGATTGGAATCGGTCAGGTCGGTGCCGTCGGGAGCAGGCTTCACCGGTTGCGGGGTCGGCGTCGGTGTCGGCTCCGGCTCGGGAACGGGAGCGTGGAACGCCCAGCTGTCGCCGTTGAACGTGAGCGAGTACACGTTGCCCGACTGTGCCACGGTCGAGATCCGCAGGCCGATCGCGACGATCTGCGGATCGCCGATGAGGTTCCTGATCATCTCGGTGCTGTAGCCGGAGTGGTTCTTCTCCGTGGTGCCGTCGGCCTTCGTGAAGGACGCGGTGTTGAACCGCATGCCGTCAGGGAGGAGGCTGCGATCGTGGACCGCGACGGTCGCTTCGGCATTGTCACCGGTGACGTAGTAGGTCACGTGGACATCGCCCGTCTTCTCGAGCACCGTGGCGTCGATCACGTCCTGCACGAAGGGGACCGACTCGTCGAGCATGAGCTGGATCCCGACGATCTCGCTGTCGGGTCGGGTGAACGCCAGCGAGTCCTCCTCGAAGGTGATGTTGGGGCTGAGGACGCCCCATTCTCCGACCCATCCGGATGCGGAGTCAGGAAGGCTCGTGACCTCATAGGTGGGCGGGGGCGTCGCAGCAGCCGGCACCGCGGTCAGGGCGAGGCCGCCTCCGACGAGCGCGACGACGGCAGGGGGAATGAATGTAGTAATACGCACGGGCGGGGGGACCCTTCGTTCGGACGACAGTTGTCTCGACAAAACAGCCTATCGAAGACTGTGAGTTTCCTGTATTCCGGACTTACGAGCTCGATTTCGCCAGTGCGGGCCGCACGTCAGAAGCAACCGGTAACGGTCGTGGTCCTGCCCCGCAGCCTTGACATCCGTCGCGCGCGGTGGGACGTTCCTGACAGGGGTGATCGCCCGTGGCCACCGCAGATCCCACCTCGAACCGGCATCGGGTCCGGCGCACGCCGAGGCATCCGCAATCGAGCCTCGCGGAGCGCTGGACGACCATCGACGGACTCGACGTCTTCTTCCGCGAATCGCCGGGCGCCGCGCCCGGGGCGCCCGCCGTGCCCGTGACGCCCGTGACGCCCGTGACGCCCGCGATGATGCACGTCCATGGCTTCGGCCTCTCCGGGAGATACCTCCTCCCGACCGCCGAACGGCTCGACGGCGACTTCCACATCCTCGTGCCCGACCTTCCGGGCTTCGGCCGCAGCGGCCGCCGCTCACGCCGCGCCCTGACCGTCCCCGACCTGGCCGACGCGGCCGCCCGATTCCTCGACGACCGTCAGGTCGAGCGCGCCACGCTCGTCGGGAACTCGATGGGATGCCCCGTCATCTGCGAGTTCGGGTACCGCCACGCGGATCGCCTGGACCGTGCCGTGCTCGTCTCCCCCGCGGGCGGCCTGCACAATCAGCCGCTGGTGCGCGCCATCGCCCAGCTCGCCCGCGATGGCGGACGCGAGCCGCGTCGCATGGTGGGTGTCGCCGCGCCCGACTACCTCCGCTTCGGGGTGGCGAGCACCGCGATGATGTTCGACGCACTCATGCGCTATCCGACGCTGTCGCGCCTCCTGGCCCTGCCCGTGCCGACGCTCGCCGTCCTCGGCGACCGCGACCCGCTCATGCCGTCGCTGGAGCGCGTGCACGAGGTCGTGGCGCACATCGAATCGCAGGTCGTCGTGGTCGTCATCGAGGGCGCGGCGCACGCGATCAACTTCAGCCACCCGGGTGAGCTGGCGCACGTCATCCGCCAGTTCATGGCCGACGAGCCGATCACCGACGACCCCGACTCCCCCGGCCAGGCGCACGTCGTCGAGCTCCACCGCGGCCGGGCCTGAGAGACGCCTTCCCCACCCAGCCGAGGTCAGCCGAGCCTTCCCTTCCTTGAAATACCTGGTCAGCCGCGTAGCGTTATTCCCATCAACGAACGGGAAGGTGGAACCGATGACCGACACGAAGACCGCCCCGCGCGCGAGCGCCAACCCCGACGTCGCCTCCGGCGTCGCCCAGTTCTTCACACCCGTCGTCCACGAGCTCGTGGCCCTCGCGGTCAACGGCAAGCAGGCGCACTGGCACGTTCGCGGGCACAACTTCATCGAGGTGCATGAGTACCTCGACCAGGTTGTCGACCACGCGCAGGAGTGGGCCGATCTCGCCGCCGAGCGCGTGGTCGCGCTCGGCCTGCCGATCGACGCGCGTCTCGAGACGGTCGCGAAGAAGAGCGGCGCGGCGAATCCGAAGGCCGGCTTCACGCAGGCGGATGAGACGATCGCCGACGTCGTGGCGCAGATCGACATGGCGACCGAGAAGGTGAACGCCGCCATCTCGGGGCTTGCCGAGCTCGACCCCGCAAGCCAGGACATCGCCATCTCGATCCGCCAGGGCCTCGACAAGGACCGCTGGTTCCTCTCGGCACACCTGAGCGTGGACTGACCACGGCGACGACTGCGCAGGTGAGCGCCTCGACGACCCTCGAGGCGCTCATCGAGCGCGTCACCGCGCTGCAGGGCTCACTCGGCCGACGCGTGGTGATCGGTATCGTCGGCCCTCCCGGCGCCGGCAAGTCGACGCTCGCGGAGCGACTGACCGCGCGCATCCGCGGCGCGGCGCTCCTGCCGATGGACGGCTTCCACCTGGCACAGGAGCAGCTCGTCGCGCTGGGCCGCGCCACGCGCAAGGGCGCACCCGACACGTTCGACTCGGCTGGCTACATCGAGCTTCTGCGGCGGGCACGACGGGGGGATGGCGAGGTCTTCGCTCCGCGATTCGACCGATCGATCGAGGAGCCGATCGCGGCGGCGGTCCGCATTCCCGCTTCGGCCACCGTGGTGGTCACCGAGGGCAACTACCTCATGCATGAGGGCGACGGCTGGAACCCGGTCGCCGAGCTTCTGGACGAGTCGTGGTACCTCGATCCACCCACCCCGCTTCGCGTCGAGCGCCTCACCCGGCGGCACATCGCGTTCGGCCGGACGCCGACCGCCGCTGGCCGCTGGGTCGCGGAGGTCGACGAGCAGAACGCGACCCTCATCGAACGTGCACGCGAGCGCTGCTCGCTCGTCATCGAGACCTGGGACGACTGAGCCGATCGATTCGACGGATGCGGCGTCCCGCGTCCGGGTGCAGAATGCGGCCATGGCGGCGGACACATCTGGTCCGGGGTCGCCTCGCGGAGAGCGACCCGAACTGACCGACGCGCAGAAGTCGTTGCGCGCGCAGCTCCTCGCGACCGAGCACTGGAGCCTGCTCGCGTCGCGGTCGACGACGCAGAACGAGGTGCTCACACGGATCGCGATCTTCCTCACCCTCGTCTCCGCCGGCCTCATCTCGCTCGGCGTGCTCGGTCAGGCGACCGGCTTCCGCGGCTGGTTCGGCGTCGCCGCGCTCGGCATCCTGTTTCTGTTGCTCCTGCTCGGCCTGATCACGTGTGTGCGCGCCTTCAACACCGCGACCGAAGACCTGATGTACGTGGTCGCCATGAATCGGCTGCGGGGCGCCTACCTCGACCTGGCGCCCGACCTCGAACCGTACTTCATGGCGTCGCCGTTCGACGACGAGGCGGGCGTGGGTCGCACGTATCACTTCTTCTACCCGCGGACCGATTTCACGGTGGTGTTCGGCAGTTCGATGATGGTCATCACGGTCGTCACGGCGGCCGTCTCCGGCCTGTTCTCCGGCGGCCTCGTGGCCGCGCTGAACGGTCCGACCTGGCTCGCCGTCACCGTCGGCGTCCTGGTGGGCGTCGCGGTGGTCATCGGCGCCCTCGCGCGCGGGCAGCGCCTGTACCTGCGCTCGTTCCGCGAGCATGCGCCGCTTCGGCGCACGGGGACCCGTCCGCGGTGAGCCGCCCCCGACCGTGGCTCAGCGCTGCAGCCACGCGAGCACGGCGAGCACACGCCGGTGGTCGGTGCCCGAGTCCTCGAGGCCGAGTTTCTGGAAGATCGACGTGACGTTCTTCTCCACCGCACCCACACCGATGAACAGCTGTGCGGCGATACCGGCGTTCGTGCGCCCTTCAGCCATGAGCTCGAGCACCTCGCGCTCGCGGGGCGTCAGGCTCGCGAGTGGGTCACCGCGACGCGACAGCAGTTCTTTCACGACCTGCGGGTCGAGCACAGTCCCACCGCTACTGACCCGTTCGACCGCATCCTTCAGCTCATCGAGCGACGCGACCCGGTCCTTCAGCAGGTACCCCATGCCGCCGTCCCCGGAGGCGAGCAGCTCGTGCGCGTAGGTTCCCTCCACGTACTGGCTGAGCAGCAGCACACCGAGCCGGGGCGCCCGCCGTCGCAGTTCGATCGCGGCCCGCACACCCTCGTCACGGAAGGTCGGCGGCATGCGCACGTCGAGCACCGCGACGTCGGGACGGGTCTCGTCGATCGACTCGAGGAGCGGGCCGGCTTCCGGATAGGCACCGACGGTCTGGAACCCCGCTTCCTCGAAGAGGCGCACGAGCCCCTCGCGAAGCAGCACGGAGTCCTCGGCGAGCACGACACGAAGGGGGGCGGAGTCGGTCACGCCCCCCAGCGTATCGATCAGGTCGGCGAGCGGATGCCCCGGCGCGGGCGCCTCACCGAGCCGGTGCGTGCGCTACTCGGCACCCGCTGCGGCAGGGCTGAACGGAATGTGCGCGCCGACCGAGGTAGGACCGCCGGCCGGGCTGGTCACCACGAGCATGCCACGCAAGCCGCGCACGCGCTCCTGGAGTCCGGCGAGGCCGTGGCCGGGCACCGTGCCCGCGCCGCCACGGCCGTTGTCGGTCACCCAGAGATCGAGCCAGTACCCTGCCGCGCCCTCGTCGCGCGTGGCGATCCGCAGTCGGACCGCGGTGGCCCCGGCGTGCTTGGCGACGTTCGTGAGCAGCTCCGCCGCGATGAAGTACGCGTTGCGTTCGATCGCCGCCGGCAACGGGACGTCCGCCGCCAGTGCGTCCTCGAACGTGACCGGCACCGGGTGGCGAGCCGCGAGCGAGGCGAGCGCGCTCGCGAGCCCTCGGTCCTGCAGGAGCGGCGGCGCGAATCCGCGCGACAGTGCGCGCAGCTCATCGAGCGCTTCCCTGGCCTGGTCCCTCGCCTCGCCGACGAGTGCCTTGGCCTCTTCGGGATCCTGGTCGAGCCGTCGTTCGATGGCCGCGAGGTCCATCTGCAGCCGGACGAGCCGCTGCTGCGGGCCGTCGTGGATGTCTCGCTCGAGCCGGCGGAGCGAGGTGTCCTCGGCCTGCACGGCGGCACCGCGAGATGCCGCGAGTGCGACGACCTCACGCTCGAGCGCCTCGGAACGCCACGCGCTGAGCATGCCGCGCGCGACGATCTCGTGCAGCCGGGTGAGCCCGCGGAAGACGTACGGCAGGGTGAGCAGGAAGACGACGCCCAGCACGAATTCGAGGATCCGCTCGCCGACGACGGGGTCGTAGGAGAACGCGTTGCCCGGCACGACCCGGTCGACGATCCACTCGTTGAGCCAGAACGTGCGGTCGCCCTCGGGGATGAACGGCTGCCAGATCCACCCGGTGACCCCGCCGAGCGCGACACTCAGCCAGACGATGGTGAACGTCCACGTGACGATGCTGATGATCGGGTTCACGACGAGCGTGTGCAGGAGGTAGAGCCAGTAGTGGCCGTCCACGAACGGGGCAAACATCGCCTTCCAGAACCCCTGTGCACGGTCGCCGCGGGTCCAATCGGGTCGCTGCACCTCCCCCAGTCCGGCCCAGCGCAGGCGGACGAGTTCGAGGGTGCCGAACCCGCGGGCGATGTAGAACGCTCCCACCAGGAGGAAGATGCCGACGACGATCGCGACCATGCCGAGGCCGGTGAAGAAGACCGTGGAGAGCACGGACAGACCGACGATGGCGATGGGCATGGTGAGGATCAGGAAACCGAGTTCGCGGGGCACCGCGGACCAGAGCCGCCCGTAGCCCATCCTGGCGCCCGATTCGGGTGCCGTGGCTGCGGCATCGGCGGTTCTCGCCATCGGCGAGGTCACGGCGCGCGCGGCGCCCGTGTCGGTTTCGGTACTCATGATCGCTTCCTTCTTCCGTCATCGTCGCACGAGCGCGGGCGGATGCGGCGACGAGGGTCGCCGGTTCGGCCGGGAGGGTGCGGAGGATGAGACCAGCTTCGCGACCGCGGCGAGTCCGACCCATCAGGCGGGCAGCCGGATCCCGGCGGGGGTTATCCCCCGCGGAGGCGCGGACCCGCGAGCTATCCGAGCGTGGAGAAGGTCGGCCGACCGCCGAGGAAGGTCGCCGCGACCGGCATGCTGCGCAATGCCTCGGGTGTCGCCGTGAACGGATCGCGCTCGACGACCGCGAGATCGGCCGGACCGCCGAGCTGCACGCGGGCGCCTGCGCCGTTCGTGGACGCGGCGAGCGCCGTTCGCACGTCGATGGCCTGTTCGGGATGCCATGGGTCCCGACCCTCGCGCGTGCGGCCGACCGCGGCGGCGATCGCCACCCATGGGTCGAGCGGCGCTACCGGGGCGTCAGACCCGAGCGCGAGCTCGACGCCCGCGGCGGCGAGGTCGGCGAGCATGAAGGCCCGATCGGTCCGGCCGACCCAGTACCGGTCGGCGACATCGCGGTCGTCCATCGCGTGTTCCGGCTGCACGCTCGCGATCAGCCCGAGACGCGCGAGACGTGGGACATCCTCGTGCCGCAGCAGTTGAGCGTGCTCGATCGTTCCCCGGCAGCCGACGGCCTCGAACGCGTCGAGCGCGCGGGCGTTCGCGCGGTCGCCGATCGCGTGCACCGCGGGAGCGAGCCCGCCCGAGTGGGCGCGACGCATGAGCGGCACGAGTTCGTCGTACGGCACCGTCGCGACACCCGCCGCGTGCGGATGCCCCTCGAGACCGGGGTACGGGTCGAAGCACCACGCCGTGCGGGTGTTCAACGACCCGTCGGTGATGATCTTCGCGCCGCCGACGACGACGAGCCCGTCGGTTCCGGCCACCGCTCCGCCGGTTCGCAGACCGTCATCCAGGGCCCTGTCGAGGTGCTGCGGGTAGATGCCGAACGCGACGCGGAGCGGAAACCCGCCGTCCGCCGCCCGCCGTGCCCAGTCGTCGCGGTTCCAGCGCATCTCGTAGTCGGCGATGCCGACGACGCCTCGCGCGGCGGCTCGGGTCGCGGCCGCCGAGACCCATCCGTCGAGCACGTGATCGGCGACGTCGTCGAGTTCGCGCACGAGCGCGAACGCATCGCTCTCGCGGAGCACGCCGTCCTCGCCCGGGCCGACACGGTGCCGCCTGGCCGCCGCGGAGTTCAGCCAGCAGGCATGCAGATCGGCGGCGACGAGCACGACCGGCACGTCGCCGGAGACCTCGTCGAGGAGGGCGAGCGACGGGGCATCCGGCCAGAGTCCGTCTCGATATCCGAAGCCGGCGACCTCCCCGGCGCCCCCGGCCACCGCGCGTCCGACCGCGCGTGCGGCCTCCGCTGCCGACGCCGCTCCGGCCAGGTCGAGCCGTCCCGACACCATCGCCCACTGCGACATGTGCACGTGCCGGTCATGGAGCCCGGGGATCAGCCAGCGCCCGTCCAGCCGGATCCGCTCGGCGGAGGGGTCCACGCCGTGCGCGCCGACTCCTGCCGAAACGGCCGAGCCGTCGGCTGCCGCGCCATGCGGCCGGATCGCCGCGACCCGTCCGCGATCGATGAGGACATCGACGACCTCGGCGGATCCCGGCAGACGCGCCGCCTCGAGCAGGAGACCGCTCACCCGTCGGCCGCCTGGCAGTACGGGCACCAGTAGAGCTTGCGCGCGCCCATCTCCTCGAGCACGATGTTCGTGCCGCAGACCCGGCACGGCAGGCCCTCACGCTTGTACACCCAGTGCCGGTCGTCCCGATTGGCGAGGGCCGCGCGGTACGCCGCCTCGTCGAGGCCGTCCATGGTCATCATCTGGCCGGTCTCCACACCGATGGCCAACAGCCTGGCCCAGTCGCGCCACAGGTGACGGACATGTTCCTCGGGCACGTCGCGGCCGGGCGTGTGCGGGTGCTGACGCGCGCGGAAGAGCAATTCGGCGCGGTACACGTTGCCGATGCCGGCGACCACGTTCTGGTCCATGAGCAGCAGCCCGATCGGCGTGGCCTTCTTCCTGACCGCGCGGACGAAACGCTCCTCGGCCTCGGGTCCGGCGTCGAGCAGCGGATCCGGACCGAGCTTGGCGACGATCGCCTCCACCTGCGCGGGATTCAGCACCTCGCACGCCGTGGGGCCGCGGAGGTCGGCGACGATGGTGTCGGTCAGCAGGCGCACCCGCACCTGGCCGACCGGCTCGGGCGGGAACGTCTCGAGGTCGGCGCCTGCCTTCTCCGACTCCGACATGCGCAGTCGCGCGCGCCGTGGCGCGCCGATCGAGGTCAGCGAGTTCTCACCCGCCGAGTCGAACACGACCGCGTCGGGGTTCGGGCTGTCCAGGAAGGTTCCGCGCTGATTCGTCTGCCCCATCCGCCCGTTGGCCGAGGCGATGGTCGCATCCATGAGGATCTCGCCGGCGAAGTCCCAGGCGCCGTACATGCCGAGGTGCACCCGCAGCCACACGTCGCCCTCGAACCGGAGGAACATCTGCTTGCCGACGGCGCGGGCATCGACCATGCGCCGGCCGTCGATCTCGGCGGCGCCGACCGCGAACCGACCCTGCGGGCTCGACGCATGCACGACATGCCCGACGAAGTTCCGCTCGAACTGACGGGTGATCCGATGGACGGAATGCCCCTCGGGCATCGGGCCTCCTAGCCTTCGACCTGGTCCACGCCCTTGCCGGCGATGTCGCCGGTCTGCTCGTACTCGGCGAGCTGCGCGATCCGCCGCGCGTGGCGTTCGTCGCCGGAGAACGGCTCGGCGACGAAGGCGTCGATGTAGCGGATCGCCTCCTCGACGGTGTGCTGTCGGGCGCCGATGGAGATGACGTTCGCGTCGTTGTGCTGGCGTGCGAGCAGCGCCGTGTCCATGCTCCAGACCAGCGCAGCGCGGATCCCGCGCACCTTGTTCGCGGCGATCTGCTCGCCATTGCCCGATCCACCGAACACGATGCCCAGCGTGCGCACACCGGCGGCCTGGTCACGGGCGACCGCCTGGGCGGCGTTGATGCAGAAGGCCGGGTAGTCGTCCAGCGGGTCATACGAGTCGGGTCCATGATCGACGACCTCATGACCGGCGTTCGTCAAGTGGTCGACGAGCGTACGGCTGAACTCGAGGCCGGCGTGATCGGTCGCGATGTGGATGCGCATGGGTGCAAGTCTAGGGATCGGCGCCCGACGCGTCGGCCGGGCGCCCGACGTGCCGGCCGGGCCGGCCGCGCGCCCGGCGTGCCGGCCGGGCGCCGCGCCGACGCGTCCTCGCTCGCCGCGCGCACCGCGTTCGGGGGACGGCGCTGTGCCGATCGGCCGCAGTAGGCTCGGCGCGAGCTGCGTGCCGGTGCGGGTGCGCGGCGCCGACGCCCGGCGGGACGGAGACGAGAGATGGTGGTGCTGCTCGTGTGCGGCCTGCTGCTCGCGGTCCCACTCGTGCTCTGCATCGTCTGGAGGCGAGCGCGATTCGTCGAGCCGACGCTCCCGGCGCCGGCCGACGGCGCGCAGCCGAGCGGCGTCCGCCGCCGCCTCGACGGCCTGCGGATCTACGCCTGGTGGGCGTCGATGCTGCTGCTTGTGGGCACCGTCTCGGGCGTGCTCGTCGTCGGCGCGGGCGGGCGGCTCGCGATGCGCCTGCTGGCCGTCACCTCGCCCGAGGCGTTCGGCCGTCTGACGGAGGCGCAGGCGACGGTCGGCATCATCTCGGTGCAGGGCTCCATCGCCTTCCTGATCTTCGCCGGGCTGCCGTTCGGCTTCTCGTCGAGCCTGCTGTACCTCTTCGTGCGGCCATGGCTGCCTTCTGGATGGCTTGGCGGACCGGCGTTCGGACTCGTCGCGCTGATCGTGATCGCGCCGTTCGAGGACCCGCTCCGCGCGGACAACCTCGACTTCGATCTCGTCGGTCCCGGCTGGCTGTCAGTCCTGGTCTTCGCGGCGCTCGCGCTCGTGCAGGGCACGTTCCTGGCGGCGTTCGCCGGCCGGATGAGTCGGAGCCTGCCGCTCATGTCCCGGGCGAACTGGCCGGCCGCGATCCTCCCGTTGCTGCTCGGGCTGCTCTTGTTCCCCATCGGAGCTGTGCTCGCGCTCGGCGCGCTCGTGGCCTTCCTCGCACCCCGTGTGCTGCCCTGGGTGCTCATGGTGCGAGCCTCCAAGACGGGCGTGCTCATCGGGCGGGTACTCATGGTCGTCGCCGTGCTGGCCGCCATGCCGGCCTTCGTGGCATCCGTCGTCGCGATCTCACAGCGCTGACGGCGGCCCCGGCTAGGCTGAGTCCCGTTGCCCGCGGCCAGAAGCCGCGTCGATGAATTGCGAAGGAGCCCACGTGCCCGGAGAGAACCTCACCCGCATCGAAGCCGAGGAGCGTGCCACGCTCGTCACCGTGCACGACTACGACGTCGTCCTCGATGTGACGACCGGCCCAGACGTGTTCCGCAGCACCACCACCGTGCGGTTCTCGGCGAGCGAGGGCGCATCGACGTTCATCGACGCGATCACGGCCGCGGTGCACTCGGTGACGCTGAACGGCACCGAGCTCGACCCGGCCGAGGTGAGCGATGGCGTGCGCATCCAGCTCCCGAACCTTGCTGCGGAGAACGAGCTCGTCGTCGTCGCCGACGGCCGATACATGCACACCGGCGAGGGCCTGCACCGGTTCGTCGACCCCGTCGACGGCGAGGTCTATCTCTATACCCAGTTCGAGGTTCCCGACTCGCGCCGCATGTTCGCGGTCTTCGAGCAGCCCGACCTCAAGGCGGCGTTCCGGTTCACGGTCACCGCCCCGGCGCACTGGGAGGTCGTGTCGAATCAGCCGACCCCGGTGCCGGTCGATGCGCACGAGGGCGCGAAGACGTGGGCGTTCGAGCCGACGCCGCGCATCTCGAGCTACATCACCGCGCTCATCGCGGGGCCGTACGACGTCGTGCGCGACGAGCTCACGAGCGCTGACGGCCGCGTCATCCCCCTCGGCGCGTTCAGCCGCAAGAGCCTGTCGCAGTACCTCGACGCCGACTACATCTTCGAGAAGACCAGGCAGGGCTTCGCCTACTTCGAGTCGAAGTTCGACGTGCCGTACCCGTTCGACAAGTACGACCAGCTCTTCGTGCCCGAGTACAACGCGGGCGCCATGGAGAACGCGGGCGCGGTCACGTTCACCGAGGTCTACGTCTTCCGCTCGAAGGTCACCGACGCGATCAAGGAGCGTCGCGTCGTGACGATCCTGCACGAGCTCGCGCACATGTGGTTCGGCGACCTGGTGACCATGAAGTGGTGGAACGACCTGTGGCTGAACGAGTCGTTCGCCGAGTGGGCCTCCACCATCGCGACCGCCGAAGCCACCGAATGGACCAACGCCTGGACCACGTTCAACTCGATGGAGAAGAGCTGGGCCTACCGCCAAGATCAGCTCCCCTCGACGCACCCCGTCGTGGCGACCATCAACGACCTCGAAGACGTCCAGGTCAACTTCGACGGCATCACCTACGCCAAGGGCGGCTCGGTGCTCAAGCAGCTCGCCGCCTGGGTCGGGGTCGACGCGTTCTTCGCGGGCGTCTCCGCCTACTTCAAGAAGCACGCGTGGGGCAACACCACGCTCGCCGACCTTCTGGCCGAGCTCGAGGTCGCGAGCGGCCGCGACCTGTCCGGATGGGGCGAACTCTGGCTGGAGACCGCTGGTGTCAACACGCTGCGGCCCGAGATCGAGACGGATGACTCGGGCGCGACGCCCGAGTCGTCAGCGACGATCACGTCGTTCGCGGTGCTGCAGTCGGCACCGGCGGACTACCCGACGATCCGCCCGCACCGGCTCGCGATCGGCTTCTACAACCTGCGTGGCGGCAAGCTCGTGCGCGAGCACCGCGTCGAGCTGGACGTCGACGGCGAGCGCACCGAGGTCGCCGAGCTCGTGGGCCTGCCGCGCCCCGACCTCGTACTGCTGAACGACGACGACCTCGCCTACGCGAAGATCCGACTCGACGAGGCGTCGCACCGGGTCGCTCTCGAGAACCTGTCGGCCATCGAAAACCCGCTCGCCCGGGCGATCGTGCTGAGCTCGGTGTGGGACGCGACTCGGGACGCCGAGACGAGCGCGAGCGACTACCTCGACCTCGTGCTCGGCAACATCGCGAGCGAGACCGAATCGACCACGCTGCGGATCGTGCTCGGCAACGCCCTCCTCACCGCGAGTTCGTACGTCGCCCCCGAGAAGCGCTCCGCGGCGCGGCGCCGCGTCGCCGACGGGCTGTGGGAGCTCGCGCGCGCCGCGGCGCCGGGCAGTGACGCGCAGTTCCAGTTCGTGAAGAACTTCGCCGCCATCGCCGAGGCCGGCAGCCACGTCGACGACCTCGCAGCGCTCTACGCCGGCGAGCTCACGCTCGACGGACTGGCCGTCGACACCGATCTCGGCTGGGAGCTGCTCATCGCGCTCGCAGCCGCGGGACGCGCGAGCGAGGGCGACATCGACGCGCGGCTCGCGGAAGACAACACCGCGACCGGCCGCGAGTCGGCCGCGCACGCGCGTGCCGCGATCCCCACGGTGGAGGCCAAGGAGCGCGCGTGGGCGTCGCTCATCGACGTCGACACCGCGACGAACTCGGTCGTCCGCACGACGGCCGCCGGGTTCCTGCGTGCCGACGACCCGGCGCTGCTCGCTCCGTTCGTCGGACGGTACTTCGAGATGATCGGGCGAATCTGGAACGAGCGCAGCTACGCGATCGCCGAGAAGCTCGTGGATTTGCTCTACCCGGCGCCGCTCGCGAACGCCGACCTCGTTGCCGCGAGCCGGGACTGGCTGGACCGCAACCCCGAGATCCCCGCCCTGCGGCGTCTCGTGATCGAGAATCTCGCGGGCGTCGAACGCGCGCTCACCGTCCAGCGGCGCGACGCCGACGGCAACGCCTGATCGTCCGCGACATGGGTGCAGCCACGGCACGTCCCGACCTCACACGCGTCGAAGCCGAAGCGCGCGCCGCGCTGCTCACGCGGCCCTCGTACGAGGTGACGCTCGATCTCACGCGTGACGACGGCCTGTTCCGATCGGAGACGGTCGCGCGGTTCGGCGCGGCAGCCGGCGCGTCGACGTTCATCGAGGCGACGACGGTCGAGGTGCACGAGGTCGAGCTCAACGGTCGACGCCTCGACCCTGCCGAGGTGGCCGACGGCTGGCGTATCCGCCTCGACGGCCTGGCCGACGAGAACGTGCTCCGGGTCGTGTCGACGAACGCGACCACGAACACGGGCGAAGGGCTGCACCGATTCGTCGACCCGGTCGACGGCGAGGCGTACCTGTACACCGAGTTCGCGGTCGCCGAGGCGAACCGGGTGTTCGCCGTGTTCGACCAGCCCGATCTCAAGGCGGCCGTGCGGTTCACCGTCACGGCGCCGGCGCACTGGACGGTCCTGAGCAATGCGCCGACCCCCGAGCCCGTCGCCGGCACGGCAAGCGCGGCGGGCCCGGTCGCCACCTGGGCGTTCGAGACCGGGCCGGTGATCGCCAGCTACATCGTGGCGATCATCGCCGGCCCGTACGCGAGCTGGCACGGCAGCGCCGCGAGCACCGACGGCCGCGAGGTGCCGCTGGGCCTGTACACCCGGCGTTCACTCGCGCCGTACGCCGAGCCCGACGTGATGTTCCCGCTCGTGCAGCGCGGGATGGCGTTCTACGAGTCGGCGTTCGGGGTGGCCTACCCGTACGGCAAGTACGACCAGATCTTCGTGCCCGAGTACAACTGGGGCGCAATGGAGAACGTGGGTGCGGTCACGTTCAACGAGTCCTACCTGTTCCGGTCGCGGGTGCCCGACGCGCGTCGTGAGCAGCGCGCGAGCGTCGTGCTTCACGAGCTCAGTCACATGTGGTTCGGCAACTCCGTGACCATGCGGTGGTGGAACGACCTCTGGCTGAATGAGTCGTTCGCGACCTGGGCCTCGACCCTCGCGACGTCCCAGATCACCGAGTTCACCGGCGCCTGGGCGACGTTCGCGAGCGACGAGAAGACCCACGCGGCGGAGCAGGATCAGCTGCCCTCCACACACCCGATCGTCGCCACGATCGACCGAACCGCCGACGTCGAGGTGAACTTCGACGCGATCACCTACGACAAGGGCGCCTCGGTGCTCAAGCAGCTGGTCGCGTGGGTCGGTCTCGACGCGTTCCAGCGCGGGGTCGGCGCGTACCTCACCGCGCACGCGGGCGGGAACGCGACGCTCGCGGACCTGCTCCACGAGCTCGAGCTCGCGTCGGGCCGCGAGCTCGGCCGGTGGTCGGCGCTCTGGCTCGAGTCCGCTGGCGTCAACACGCTGCGGGTCGAGCTCGAGACCGAGACCGAGCCTGCTGATACGACGGATGCCTCGCGCCGGGTGGATGCCTCGAGCCTGCGCGAAGCCCGGTCCGTGATCACGGCCGCACGCATCGAGCAGACCGCGAGCCGCGACCACCCGACACTTCGGCCGCATCGCCTCGCGATCGGCTGCTACGACCTCGTCGACGGACGGCTCATCCGCACCCACCGGGTCGAGCTCGACATCGACGGCTCGTCGACGGAGGTGCCAGGGCTCGTCGGCCACCATCGGCCTGACCTCCTGCTGGTGAACGACGACGACCTGACCTACGCGAAGGTGCGGCTCGACACGCGGTCGTTCCGGACGGCGGTCGCGCATCTGGCTGGGATCGCGGACCCCGTCGCGCGGGCCGTCGTCCTCGGCTCCGCCTGGGACGCAGTGCGTGACGCTGAGCTGTCGGCGACCGAATTCGTGAGGCTGATCCTGCGCAGCGTCGGCCATGAGAGCCAGTCGGCGGCGCGAGGGCTCGCGCTCAGCCGCCTGGAACTGGCATTGGCGAGGTACGTCGCCGAAGAGCACCGAAGCCGGGTCGCCGCTGAGGCGGGTGATGCGATCTGGGCGCAGGCCGAGCTCGCCGCGGCGGGATCCGACGCGCAGCTCCAGCTGGTGAAGGCCTTCACCCGGATCGCGTCCACCGCGGCGCACGCCGATCTGCTCGGCGGCCTGCTCGACGGATCGGCCGCGATTCCGGGGCTCACGGTCGACCTCGACCTCCGGTGGGAGCTCGTGATCGCTCGCGCCGCGCTCGGCGCGGCCCACGACCGCGAGATCGAGGAGGCGCTGGCGGACGACGACACCGCGAAGGGCCGCCTGCTCGCCGAGACGGCGCGCGCCGCTCGCCCCGATCCCGAAGTGAAGGACGCCGCATGGCACCGCGTCGCCACGGACACATCGCTGTCGAACGACCGTGCCCGCGCGATCGCCGAGGGCTGGCGGCGAGCCGAACCGGCGACGCTGCTCAGTCCGGTCGTGGACGACTACTTCGCGATGCTCACCTCGGTCTGGGCCGAGCGCAGCTTCAATATGGCCGCGCTCGTGGTCACGAGGCTGTTCCCCGCGCCGCTCGTCGACGAGTCGCTCGCGGAGCGCGCCCGGGTGTGGCTCGCCGCCCACCCCGAGCCAGCCCCGCTCGCGCGTCTGGTCGCCGAGCAGCTCTCCGAGCTCGACCGTGCGCTCGCGGCGCGGGCACTCGACGCGGACACGCTCCGGAGCCGCTCAGGCACGGACGAGTAGACTGCTTCGCAGCATGCGCCTGGACACCCCGCCCCCAACCGACACCCCGCTGAACACCCAGACCCTGACCGGCATCGGCGCGTGGTGGGCGGAGAACTGGGACGAGATCCTCGGCAAGCTCATCGCCGTGGTCGTCATCGTGGCGGTTGCGCTGCTGATCCGCTGGATCCTGCACTTCGTCATCGAACGTGTGGTCAACCGCATCGTCTCCGGCGTGAAACGCAAGCAGGACGTCACCGACACCCAGGCGTTGCAGGCTTCACCGCTCGCCACAGTCAGGTTCGTCCAACGCACCCGGACACTCGGCTCAGTGCTGACGAACATCGTGAACGTGACCCTGTTCATCGTGGTCACCCTGATGATCGTCGCCACGATCAACGCCGAGGTGCTGGGATCGTTCGCGCTCCTCTCAGCCGCGATCGGCGCGGGTCTCGGCTTCGGCGCGCAGAACATCGTGAAGGACGCCCTGAACGGGTTGTTCATGGTCGTCGAAGATCAGCTCGGCGTCGGCGACATCGTCGACCTTGGGCCCGCCACGGGCATCGTCGAGGCCGTGCGCATCCGCATCACGACCGTTCGCGACGTCAACGGCACGCTGTGGTTCGTGCGGAACGGCGAGATCCTGCGCGTCGGCAACCTGTCGCAGGGGTGGGCCCGCGTCATCATCGACCTGGCCGTTCCCTACGAGGCGGACATCGACGAGGTGGAAGCCCAGCTGCTCAAGACGGCGACCGAGCTTGCGCAGACCCCGAAATGGCGCACGCGCATCGTGGAGAAGCCCGAGGTCTGGGGCCTCGAGTCCGTTTCCGACGAGGCCATGATCATCCGTGTCGTCATGAAGGTGCGGCCTGCCGCCAAAGACGACGTCGCGCGTGAGCTGCGCGTCCGCCTGAAACAGGCGATGGACGCCATGGAGATCAAGATGCCGAGCCTCAGCTCGGTCGTGCTGACCGGGCTCGAGGGCGTCACCCGGGTCAAGGGCGCCCGCCCGCCCAAGACCTCGAGCACCGTCGTGCCCGACAGCACGAAGGGCAAACGGCCGAAGGCGCTCCGCGGGCCACGCATCGGTCGCTCGCCGAAGGAACCGCCGTCGTCGCCGACGCCACCGAACGGGAGCACGTCATGATCGAGCGCTCGCCCGAGCCATCCGTGCCGCCAGAGGCATCCGGTCCCGCCAGACCGGCGTCGGTGCCGCTCCGCGGCAGCGAACACGGCCCTGCGCTCGGCCAGTCATTCTACGATTCGGTCGGCGGCCGGCCGACGTTCGAGAAGCTCGTGACCGAGTTCTATCGCGGCGTCGCCGAAGACCCCGTGCTGAAGCCGATGTACCCCGAGAGCGACCTCCGGCCGGCTGCCCGGCGACTCCTGATGTTCCTCGAACAGTACTGGGGCGGACCGGGCACGTACAGCGCCGAACGGGGCCACCCGCGGCTGCGGATGCGGCACCTGCCGTACAAGGTGAACCCCGACGCGCGCGACCGCTGGCTCGCGCACATGCGGGCCGCTGTGGATACGCTTGAGCTCCCACCGCTCGCCGAAGAGACCCTGTGGGACTACCTGCAGCGGGCGGCGTACGCGATGGTCAACACCTTCGAAGACTGACACCCCCAGGACCCGGCCGAGACGAAGGAGTCACCGTGCCAGCTTCCGACTCACGCCCCCGCACGGGCCGCCTCGACTCCCCCGACGCCATCGTCGTCGGGGCGGGCCTCGCGGGTCTCGTCGCGGCGACCGAGCTCATCGATGCCGGAAAACGCGTCGTCATCGTCGACCAGGAGCCAGCGGCGACCCTCGGCGGCCAGGCGCACTGGTCATTCGGCGGCCTCTTCCTCATCGACTCCCCCGAGCAGCGACGCATGGGGGTCAGCGACTCGCTCGAGCTCGCACGGCAGGACTGGGTGGGCTCTGCGGCGTGGGACCGGCCCGAAGACGAGTGGGGTCGCCGCTGGGCCGACGCCTACCTCGAGTTCGCCGCGGGCGAGAAACGGGCGTGGCTGCACGAGAAGGGGGTGCGGTTCTTCCCCGTCGTGGGATGGGCCGAGCGCGGCGACGGTCGGCCAGTAGGCCACGGGAACTCGGTGCCCCGCTTCCACATCACGTGGGGCACGGGCCCTGGCGTACTCGCTCCGTTCATCGCGCGCGTCGGCGCGGGTGTGGCCGCCGGGCTCGCGACGCTGCGACACCGCCACCGGGTCGACGAGCTGATCGTCGAGGGCGGGGCGGTCGTCGGCGTCCGTGGGGCCGTCCTTGCGGACGATCCCGCGGAGCGCGGGCACCCGAGCAGCCGCGAGATCACCGGCGATTTCGAACTCAGGGCGCCCGCCGTCGTCGTCGCCGCGGGCGGCATCGGCGGCGACCCCGAGCTCGTCCGACGGCACTGGCCCGAACGTATGGGAACGGCGCCGAAGGACCTGCTCTCCGGCGTCCCCGCGCACGTTGATGGCCGCATGCTCGGCATCGCCGAGGCCGCCGGCGCCCGGCTCGTGAACCGGGACCGTATGTGGCACTACACCGAGGGCATCACGAATTTCGATCCCGTCTGGCCCGCACACGGCATCCGCATTCTGCCGGGCCCGTCGTCGCTGTGGTTCGACGCGACCGGGCGGCGGCTGCCGGTGCCGCTGTACCCCGGCTTCGATACCCTCGGCACGCTCGAGCACCTCGCGGGCACGGGGTACTCGCACTCCTGGTTCGTGCTCACGCAGCGCATCATCGAGAAGGAGTTCGCGCTCTCCGGCAGCGAGCAGAACCCCGACCTCACCGGAAAGGATCTGCGCCTGCTCGCGCAACGTCTCGGGCCGGGAGCGCCAGGGCCGGTCGAAGCCTTCACGCGCCGTGGCGTCGATTTCGTGGTGGCCGACACCCTCCCCGAGCTGCTGGCCGGCATGCAGGGACTCTCGGGCAAGGCCCCCCTCGACGTCGAGAACGTCGAGCGCGAGATCCGCGCCCGCGACCGTGGGCTCGACAACGAGTTCGCGAAGGACCTCCAGCTCGCGGCGGTGCGTGCCGCGCGGCGCTACCGCGGCGATCGGCTCATCCGGGTCGCCCCGCCGCACCGCATCCTCGACCCGTCGGCCGGCCCGCTCATCGCGGTCCGGCTGCACCTGCTCACCCGGAAGACGCTCGGCGGAATTCAGACCGACCTGGACTCGCGCGTGCTCGGGGCCGACGGAGCGCCCGTCGCCGGCCTCTTCGCGGCGGGCGAAGCTGCCGGTTTCGGCGGCGGCGGCATGCACGGGTATCGCGCGCTCGAGGGCACCTTCCTCGGAGGCTGCCTGCTGACCGGCCGTGCAGCGGGGCGGGCGATCGCCCGGGCGTGAGTCAGCCCTTGAGACTCCAGGGCCGCTGCCGCACGAGCACGTGGCCGCGCCGAGAGCTCAACCGCGTCCATGGGCCGGTCTCGAACACGCGGATCGGATCCTCGCCGAGGAATCCCAGGCTGTAGGCCGCGAACGCCGCACCGGCGGGCACGTACTCGATCCCATCGATCCCGCGGCCCCAGACCTCGCTGCGCACGCGCTGCACGAGCTGCTCGCCGGTACCCGACGGGATCGCGGCGGCCACCTCCTCGATGCCCGCCCGGGCGGCGGCCTCGAGGATCGGTGCCGTGGTCTCGCCCACGGCACGCCAGCCACCTCGCGGCGGCGAGATGCCCGCCCAGGTGACCGTGTTCACCTCAGCGGGTCGCGTCATGGGGACGGGACGACCGTCGGGGTCGTTCGCGGCGGTGTCGCGAGCCCGCGAGACGCGGTCGACGAGCGATCTCATGGGAACCACCGAGTCGAAGTCATCGGTGTCGACCAGGGCGAAGGTGCGAAGGCCCAGCACGGTGGGGCTCTCGTCGAGGATGCCGCGCGGGTACACGATCGCGGTGTACACCGCGAGAATGCCGGCGCCGGCCATGAGGCGCACCGAGCCGTCCTCCACGCGACCGGCGCGCTGCAGGTACGTGTGCAGGTCGCCGAGCGCGAGGCTGTCGGCGAGCGTCAGTTGCTGGACCATCTCCACCTAAACTACCAACAGAGCGCCGTGCGCATTCTCCGCTCGCTCGGCCGTTCGTGCGTGCGCGGTCCGCGCACCATACGGAGGAACGATGAACAGCCCCATCGAGGGACTTCTGCAGACGCTGCGCCTCACTGACACGGGCGCCCGCACGACCGAGGACATCTTCACGGGGCCGTCGCAGTGGATGCCACTCGGCCGCGTCTTCGGCGGCCAGGTGCTCGCGCAATCACTCATGGCGGCCACGCAGACGGTCGATGACGATCGTCCGCTGCATTCGATGCACGGCTACTTCCTCCGGCCGGGCGACACGGCACACCCGATCACGTTCTCGGTGGACCGGATCCACGACGGCCGCTCGTTCTCGACGCGTCGCACCCAGGCCTTCCAGCACGGGGTGCCGATCCTGTCGCTCATCGCGTCGTTCCAGACGGAGGACGACGGCATGGAGCATGAGGTGGCCATGCCCGAGGGTCTCCCGGACCCCGAGACCCTGCCCTCGACGTCGGACGTGCTCGGCGGGATCGACCATGACGTCGCCCGATATTGGTCGAGCGAGCGCGCCTTCGACGTCCGCCACATTCCCTCGCCCGTGTACCTCCGCGTCGAGGGCGAGCGTGAGCCGCGGCAGGCGGTCTGGATGCGGGCGATCGGCCGGCTGCCCGACGATCCGAAGCTGCACCGCGCGGCGCTCGCGTACGCGAGCGACTACTCGATTCTCGAGCCGATCCTGCGCGCGCACGGGGTGGCGTGGGCGACGCCCGGTCTCAAGATCGCGAGCCTCGACCACGCCATGTGGTGGCATCGCACGGCGCGCGCCGACGAGTGGTTGCTGTTCACGCAGGAGTCGCCGGTCGCGCGCGGTGGCCGCGGCCTGTCACTCGGACGCATCTACACCCGCGACGGGCACCTGATCGCCTCGGTGGCGCAGGAGGGCATGGTTCGGGTGGCCTCGGAGTCTCGAACCACTCCGTGACGGGGGCTGCGGATTCGGCGCACGCTTTACGCGCGCGAGCCGGCACCGCCACAATGGGCTGCACGGATGCCGCGCAACGACGCGCGGCGGCAGAGAGGCGGTGCACGATGGTGGACGCGACGGACCTCAGCAGGCGCACGATGCTGCTCATCGGCGGCACGGGCGCCGCGGCGGGCACCTTGGCGCTCGTCGCGTGCGCGCCGGATGCGCCCTCCTCGGATCGACCTGCCGACGGTTCGCCGGGCACGGATGCCTCGGCGCCGACGCCGGGCGATGAGACCGGCGGCGCGGGGGGCGCGGAGATCGCCTCGCTCTCCGAGGTGCCGGTGGGCGGGAGCGTCGGCGTCGAGATCGACGGCAATCCGGCGCTGCTCGCCCAGCCCGAACCCGGGCGGGTCGTCGCGTTCAGCGCCATCTGCACGCATCAGGGCTGCGTGGTCGCCGCGGCGGGTGAGCGTTTCGAATGCCCGTGCCACGGTTCTGTGTTCGACGCTGCGACCGGCGACGTCGTGAACGGTCCCGCGCTGGAGCCGCTCCCGGCTATCGCGGTCCATGTCGATGGCGACCGCGTCGTGGCCGGCGCGTGACGCGCCCGGTGCCGACCTTGCGGGTGCCGTGATGGACTACGTCGTCGCGGGGTTGCCGATGCATGTGCTGCTCGTGCACGTGGTGGTCGTCGCCGTGCCGGTGCTGGTGCTGCTGCTGATCGTCGTCGGCGTGTGGCCTGCGGCGCGTCGGGTGTTGTGGCTGCCGTGCCTGATCGTGGCCGTGGCGCTCATTCCGTTGACGCTGATCACGGTGGAGGCTGGGAAGTGGTTGCAGCAGCGGGTGCCGGCAGCACCGTTGATCGAGGTGCACACCGGTCGCGGTGAGGATCTCGTGCCGTGGGCGATCGGGCTCTTGGTGGTCGCGGTCGCCGTGGCGGGGTGGGCGATCCTGGAACGCGTCGGGCGGCGGCGGGGTGCTGGGCGACCTGCGCGGCGGATGGTGATCGCGATGAGTGCGGTGCTCACCCTAGGCGCCGTGGGGGTCGGCGCCGGGGCGACGTGGACACTCATTCTGATCGGCGAGTCCGGAAGTCGAGCGGTGTGGGAGGGCGGGTTCTCGGACGAGCCCCTGGGCTGATCAGCGGCGCCGGAACTCGGGTGGCGGCTCGAGGTAGGGCGACCACGCGGCGCGCTCGTGGTCGGAGATCCGTCGGGGGCGGCCGCTGTCGACGTCGACGAGGACGGTCGTCGTTGCAGCTCTGGTGTAGCAGATGCGCGGCTCGACGCCGACGGGCGACCAGACCTCGTAGCAGACCTCGAGACTCGCCCCACCCATGTGCCCGATCCAGAGTTCGATGTCGAGGGGCGACCGGTGATACGGGATGGGCGCGAGGTACTCGACCTCTTGGCGGGCGATGAGCGTGTTCGTGGTGCGGGCGGCGGAGGCGTCGATGACGGCCGTGGACGCCCCCACGGCAGGCCCGGACGTGTCGTCGGTCACCCAGAACGCCTGGATGCGAGCCTCCTCGAGGAGGCTCAGCATCCGGGCGTTGTTGACGTGACCGTAGGCGTCGAGGTCGCCCCAGCGGAGCGGGGTCGGCACGTGCAGTCGCATCTCTCGGTCCTGGTGAGTCGTGTCCTGGTGGGTCGCCTGCTGGTCAGACTGACCGGGTGAGGGTCAGTCCCTGGTGAGCTTGCGGTACGCCGAGCGATGCGGCTTCGCCGCGTCGGGGCCGAGCCGTTCGATCTTGTTCTGCTCGTAGGCCTCGAAGTTGCCCTCGAACCAGTACCAGTTGGCCGGGTTCTCCTCGGTCCCCTCATACGCGAGGATGTGGGTCGCGATGCGGTCGAGGAACCACCGGTCGTGCGTGATCACGACGGCGCAGCCGGGGAATTCCAGCAGCGCGTTCTCGAGGCTCGAGAGCGTCTCGACGTCGAGGTCGTTGGTCGGTTCGTCGAGCAGGAGCAGGTTGCCGCCCTGCTTCAACGTGAGCGCGAGATTCAGTCGATTGCGCTCACCGCCGGAGAGCACACCCGCCTTCTTCTGCTGGTCGGGGCCCTTGAAGCCGAAGGTGGAGACGTAGGCGCGGCTCGGCACCTCGGACTTGCCGACCTGGATGTAGTCGAGCCCGTCGGACACGACCTCCCACAGCGACTTGTTCGGGTCGATGCCGGTCCGAGACTGGTCGACGTAGGAGATCTTGACCGTCTCGCCGACCTTCAGGCTGCCGCCATCGAGTTCTTCGAACCCGACGATGGTCTTGAAGAGCGTGGACTTGCCGACGCCGTTCGGCCCGATGATGCCGACGATGCCGTTCCTCGGCAGGGTGAAGCTCAGGCCATCGATGAGCTTGCGGTCGCCGAAGCCCTTCTCGAGGTTCTTGGCTTCGAGCACCACGTCGCCGAGGCGGGGCCCGGGCGGGATCTGGATCTCTTCGAAGTCGAGCTTCCGCGTGCGCTCGGCCTCGGCGGCCATCTCCTCGTAGCGGGCGAGGCGCGCCTTCGACTTGGCCTGGCGGCCCTTGGCATTGGACCGCACCCACTCGAGCTCGTCTTTCAGGCGCTTCTGGAGCTTCTGGTCTTTCTTGCCCTGGACCTCGAGCCGCTCGGCCTTCTTCTCGAGGTAGGTCGAGTAGTTGCCTTCGTACGGGTACAGGCGACCGCGGTCGACCTCGCAGATCCACTCGGCGACGTGGTCGAGGAAGTACCGGTCGTGGGTCACCGCGAGCACGGCGCCGGGGTACTTGGCGAGGTGCTGTTCGAGCCAGAGGACGCTTTCGGCGTCGAGGTGGTTCGTGGGCTCGTCGAGGAGGAGCAGGTCGGGTTTCTGCAGCAGCAGTTTGCACAGCGCCACGCGGCGCTTCTCGCCACCCGAGAGCACCGACACGGGCGTGTCGCTCGGCGGGGTTCGCAGTGCGTCCATCGCCTGCTCGAGCTGCGAGTCGAGGTCCCAGGCGTCGGCGGCGTCGATCTCTTCCTGCAGTTTGCCCATCTCGGCGAGCAGGCTGTCGAAGTCGGCATCGGGATCGGCCATGGCGAGCGAGATCTCGTTGAACCGGTCGAGCTTGCCCTTGATCGGGCCGACACCCTCCTGCACGTTCTCGAGCACGGTCTTCGACTCGTCGAGCTCAGGCTCCTGCATGAGGATGCCGACCGAGAACCCCGGCGTCAGCCGCGCCTCACCGTTGGAGGGCTGGTCGAGCCCGGCCATGATCTTCAGGATCGTGGACTTTCCAGCGCCGTTGGGGCCGACAACGCCGATCTTCGCCCCGGGGAGGAACGCCATCGTGACGTCGTCGAGGATCACCTTGTCGCCGACCGCCTTGCGGGCGCGAACCATCGAATAGATGTACTCAGCCATATTGCTACCAGTCTATGGGGCGCGTCTGGCCGACCAGGCAGGACCCGGTGCCGAGCAGGGGTCTGACCGCACCGTGGTAGCCGTCGGACTTCGGACCGTACTGACCGACGAGACACTCCCCTTGGAAGGCGACGGAGAACTGGATGGAGTCGGCCGGCTCGTCGATCGTCGTCCGATCGTTGGTGACCTGCATCGCCGCGCGGTCGAACCCGCCCGCCACGAGCGCATCGATGAACGCACGGCCACCGGCGTTCGGATCAGCCGCGATCACCGCGAGGTTGACGGCGTCGAAGTAGGCCAGATTCTCACTCGCCGAGAGATCTGGGTGCAGGACCGGCGCGGCCGGTGGCGCCTCGGTCGGTTCAGCCGTGGGGCTCGCGGTCGGTGTGGGTTCAGTGGCGTCACTGCAGCCCGCGATCCCGATCAGCAGTGTGGCCCCGGCGAGCGCCAGAGCCACGGATGTGCGATACCGCCTCGACATGTGTCCCCTGTTCCGGCGGCAGCCGACCGCCCGAGCAGAGTCTAGGCGGTCGACCTCGGCCGGAAGTGAAGAGCGGCCCCGGAGCGGTTCAGCGCCCGAACCCGGCGAGCGCACTCGCGAACGCCTGGCTCCCTTCCGCCTCCTCGCCGACCTCGGCGGCGTCACCGTCGTCGTCGAGCACCCCATCGTCGTGGGGCGCCACGGACGAGACACTCTCGCCCGTCGAGCCGACCGGGTCATCCGTGTCGCCGGCCTCGTCGGCCTCATTCGCCCCACCGGCGCCACCGGCGCCATCCACGTGACGGCTCGAGTCGGCCGCATCGGCGACGCCGGGGTTCACACCGACGCCCGGATCGCCCGAGGCGTCCTCTCGACGCGGCGACTCGACCCGCTGCAATTGCGTCATGCCCCAGCTCAGGTCATGTCCGATGGCATCGGCTTCGATCTCGATCGCCACGCCGGCCTTGTCGCCCGCCTGCCACGGCCGCTGCTTCAGCCGACCGTGCACGACCACGTGCTCGCCCTTCCGCAGCGAGGCGTTGGCGTTGAACCCGAGCTGGCGGAACGCCGAGACGGTGTACCAGTTCGTGCCAGCATCCTCCCACCCGCCCGTCGCGCGGTTGAAGTACCGGCGGCTCGACGCCAGCCGGAATGAGGTGATGCGCAGCTGCTCACCTGCGACGATCGCCCGGGGGTCGCTGCCGACCACGCCGGTGACGGTGATCAGGTCGTTCATGTTCGCTCCTTCGATGTCAGGGCCGCCGAACTGACGGCCGGCGACACCCGGAGCGCTCGTGCCGGAACCGCCCCGGGTGTCACGCCGACGAGGATCCCGCGCCCACGAGACATCCGTCCCTCGCCCGGCGAACTCGGTGGAGAGGCCGCACCCGAAGCAGACCTGTGGAGAGGCGGCGAACGAGACCCGCGACCGGGGTCGCCGCACCCGGACCGCCGTACCCGGCGCCACCATAGAGTTGCGGCATGACCTATGCCCCCAGCACCGACCGGTACGACCACATGCGCTACAACCGGGTTGGCCGCAGCGGCTTGCAGCTGCCCGCACTCTCGCTCGGCCTCTGGCACAACTTCGGACACGAACGAGCGCTCGACACGCAGCGCGCGATCGTGCGCCGAGCCTTCGATCTCGGCATCACGCACTTCGACCTCGCGAATAACTACGGGCCGCCTCCCGGGAGCGCCGAAGAGAACTTCGGCCGACTCCTCGCATCGGATCTGAAGCCGTACCGCGACGAGCTGATCGTCTCCACCAAGGCCGGGTACCTCATGTGGCCCGGCCCCTACGGTGAGTGGGGGTCGCGGAAGTCCATGCTCGCCTCGCTCGATCAGAGCCTCGGCCGGCTCGGGATCGACTACGTCGACGTCTTCTATTCCCACCGGCCGGACCCGCGGACGCCGATCGAGGAGACCATGGGCGCGCTCGCGACGGCGGTGCGTCAGGGCAAGGCGCTGTACGTCGGCGTCTCGAACTACTCGCCCGACCAGACCCGGCGCGCCGCCGAAGCGCTGGCCGCCGAGGGAGTGCCGCTCACGATCCACCAGCCGCGGTACTCCATGTTCGATCGTCACATCGAGGACGGCCTGTTCGAGGCGCTCGAGGAGGTGGGCGCCGCGAGCATCGTGTTCTCGCCCCTCGCGCAGGGTCTGCTCACCGACCGGTACCTCTCCGGCCAGGTGCCGGCCGACTCCCGTGCGGCGACCAGCCAGTTCCTCTCCGCCGATCAGATCAGCGAAGCGTACCTCGAGCGCGCCCGCGGCCTGGCCGCGATCGCCGAGGAACGCGGTCAGACGCTTGCGCAGCTGGCGCTCAGCTGGGTGCTGCGACAGCCGTTGGTCGCGAGCGCGCTCATCGGCGCTTCGAGCGTCACGCAGCTCGAGCAGAACGTCGCCGCGCTCGACGCCCCTCCGCTCACGAAGGAAGAGATCGAGCGCATCGAGCCGTTCGCGGCGCACGGCACCGCGCTGTCGTGAGCTGATCGCCTCTGACCGATCGTGCGGTGGGTGCCGCACGATCGGTCTCGCCGCGCGCGTGCGTCGGCGTGTCGGTGGTCGTCCGTAGCGTTGGTTTCGACGACGCAGGGCCGGCTGCACCGACGAGAGGAGCGATCACCATGTCAGATCTCACGCTTCGTGCACCGACCGATGCCACACGTTCGCCACGACGCGAACCGTACCCCGCCGACGTCCCGGGACTCCGATTCGCCGCCGCGCGGTTCAACCTGTGGCGTGTGGCGTCGGCCGACGGCACGGTCCTCGGCCACATCGAACGGGTCGCCGCGGAAGACGGTGAGCGGTTCCTCGCGCGCCGCGCGCGTCCCGGGGTCGCGAGCGCCATCGAGCTCGGCCGGTTCTCGACCTCGCGTGACGCCGCCGAGGTCTTCCGCTGAGCTCAACGATGCGAGGTCGCGCTCCGTTCGAGATGTGCGGACTCCTGCGCCGTGAACGGATGCCTCGCACAGCACTCGTGCCCGGCTCACCCGCGGTCCGGCACGCCGACGCTGGTTGCGAGCGTGCGTCGCCGTCGCGGGTAACCTGCGCTCATGCAGTGGCTGAATGACCTCATCTCATGGCTCGGCTCGAGCGCGGCGCGCCCCGCGATCTTCGCCGCGATCGTGCTCTTCGTGGCGGTCGTCGCCGCCGGTCTGCTCGCCGCGTGGATCTCCGGGGCCGCGCTCAAACGCGTCGTGCGGCAGCGCGATCGCGAGCTCAAAGCCGCGGCCATTGCCGCGTTGGTCGATGCCGCCACAGAGGCATCCGTCTGGAACTCGCTGACCCCGCAGGAACAGGTCATGGCGGACCGTGCCGTCGGCCAGGCGGACATCCATGTCCGGCTCCTGCCGATCCGTGGGTCCGACGTCGCCGCGAACTGGGCCGCGCACCAGCTCCACGAGCTCAAGCGCGCGTCCGCGACGTTCGGCTACCAGCTCGACCCCGCCGTCGCTGACTTCCGCGACCGTCTCCTCGAATGGCAGCGGCGCCCCGGGCGTGCGCGCAAGCAGTTCGAGAACGACCTCGCTGGTTGGCGCGCTGAGAGCGCCCGCCCCGAGCAGGCGCTGGTCGCCGAACAGGATGCGTGGGTCGCCGAGCAGCACCACGAGCGCTACCGTGCAGAGCCACTCCCTCAGCCGGCCCCGTTGAGCTCGGCAGAGGCCGACGCCCCGACCGCCGTGAACCTCCGGCCGGCACCGCTCCTCGACACCGAACGCTGAGCGCCGAGCGCCGAGCGTCGAATGACGAACGGCCGCGGTCTCCCGCGGCCGTTCGTCGTCTGCGCCGACGGACTACGCGTGGACGATCGAGTCCTCACTCCACCACGCGTCGAAGAGCGAGGCCGGCACGGCACGCTTGTGACGCGTCTGCAGGAATCGTTGCTCGATCCGCTCCGCGACCGCGTCATCGATCTCGCGCCCCTCGAGGAAGTCGTCGATGTCGACATACGTGAGCCCGAGGTTCGCCTCATCGGACTGGCCCGGGTCCTCATCGAGCAGGTCAGCGGTCGGCGTCTTGGCCGACAGCCGTTCCGGCGCCTCGAGGTACTCGAGCAACGCGCGCCCCTGGCGCTTCGTCAGTCCGGCGAGCGGCAGCAGGTCCGCGCCGCCATCGCCGAACTTCGTGTAGAAGCCGGTGACCGCCTCCGCGGCGTGGTCGGTGCCCACGACGAGGAGCCCACCCTCACCGGCGATCGCGTACTGCGCGACCATTCGCAGCCGGGCCTTCACGTTGCCCTTGCCGAAGTCGCTGATCGGCGTGCCGAGCGCACCCGCGTAATCGGCGGCGACCCCGTCGACCCCGCCGCGGATGTTGAAGGTGACCGTCTCCGGCGGCTGGATGAAGTCGAGCGCCAGCCGTGCATCGTCCTCATCGTGCTGCACGCCATACGGCAGACGCACGGCCACGAAGCGCGCCCACATCCCCTCCTCGGCGAGCTCGGCGACCGCGAGCGCGCACAGCCGCCCTGCGAGGGTCGAGTCCTGCCCGCCGCTGATTCCCAGCACGAATCCTCGCGCACCTGAACGGCGCAGGTACGCTTTCAAGAAGTCGATGCGTCGACGCACCTCCTCGCCGGGAACGATGGTCGGGCTCACATTGAGTTCGGCGATGATCGCCGCCTGTTGCTCGCGCATGGATCGACCATACTCCGGTCGTGTTTCGGTCGTGCGACGTGTCGAGCGGCCAATGCCGAGCCCGCTCCACCACGCAGATGCCAGCCAGAAAGGGGCGAAGATGCCCTTCGACCTCTCGCTCTCCACCCTCGTGCTGTTCCCGGCGATCGCGGTGGCGGCCCCCGTCATCGCGCGCTACGTCGGCCGGCTGCTCCCGGTGCCGCTCGTCGTCTTCGAGATCCTTCTCGGCCTCGTGTTCGGCCCCGCCGTGCTCGGACTCATCCA
>Ga0180223_1000407_pt1 | contig 57189 bp, 51 predicted proteins | sample eDN5th30CKraftOP_FD_151337 | JGI IMG/M metagenome (GOLD analysis project Ga0180223, IMG submission 151337) | Enriched Organic Plus compost microbial communities from Emeryville, California, USA - eDNA 5th pass 30_C Kraft OP (version 2) (version 2) ... | reverse complement strand
GCCGCGCTCCGTGATCAAGCGCACAGCCTCAAGCTTGAACTCCCGAGTAAATCTCCGTCGCTCCATGATCCACCTCCAGCTCCAGTAAACACCTTAACTTGGTGTCTTCCGAACCGGGTGCAGGCCAGATCGTTGGACGAGAAACCGTCCAGTATGTCGCGAATATCTACAAGTATTACGTTGCCTACTCAATGTACGCATCGCGCGTTTCTGAGCGAGGCGATGCTAAGGCGGTCCGCTGAAGTTTCAGGAGGCCTATCGAGAGTCCTTTGTTCGCATGTAGCGGTGCCTCTGATTCCGGTCGAACCCGATCATGGCTGGAACTGCCAGCCCAAGATCACGCCAATCTCATCTTCGTTGGGGGCGTCACCCTAAGATGAAGCCAAGAACCTAGCGAGAATCCCCCTGCTCTTAAGGAGACCTATCTATGTCTGCCTGCCGAGTTTCCCGAGAATACGTTGTTGAAACTCGAAGGTTTCACTCCACAATAGATTTTAGCTTGTCAGGCTAAACAGGCTTTCTGCAAATAGCCATGTAGTCCGATAATATGCCGACGTCGTCGGGGACCTTTTCGTATGCGATCGCGTCCATCACCACCCATTCCTGCCTGCCGGAGATTTCCCCGCCGTGGGTTAGGAAGCGCGGAAGTAGCCGTATTATCGGTACTTCTAATCGGGCGCCAAAGTCTCTGACTGCCATGAAGGCCGCGAAATCACGCGACTTTGGACGGTGTCTCGACGGCTGAAAATGAATTTCCTGGGACCGGGCTCGTCGGCCTTTTGCCAAGGGACCACCCTTAGAAATGGAATTCTGCACCCGCTGAGCATCACTTCCATTGTGTGACCTCTAAACAAAGCGGGTGGGACATAATCACCTTCAGACCACGAATCTGGGGGTCAGGAGTTCGAATCTTTTCGGGCGCGCTCGTCGGCCTCACGCTTGGTGAGAGCGAATTCAGTACGGCTTTTGCTTCGGTTTCCTCCATGACCTCCGCGACGAAGTCCCGCTTCTTCACGACGCGAATGCATGGGAGGCCCGACTCGTCATAGGTCTCCATCTTCAGGAGATAGTCTTCGCCGAAATCGATGTAGACGGGGCTGCCGGCCTCAAGCCAGGTGGAGCGGGGTCTCACCTGGTGGTGCCCGCGATAGGCGAAGAGAACCTCGTCCCGGATTTCGTGCATGCTGTGGTAGAAGCCTCCGCGTATCGAGGCTTTGGTTACGTCGGGATATTCGACTCGGCATTCGGACAAAGGAAAGGTCCCGCGCGATGTCGGATCTGGGATCGGGCAGCTCGTGATAGATGTCGAAGTTCGACTTGAACGGTTTGCCCGAGGACCCAGATCAAATTCCCGTAAAAGGCTTCCCGCGATAGCCGTTCCCCATCGGACATAGCTGAGTGCTGAACCTCGATGTAGATCCCAGTGGGCGTCCTGACGCCAGACCGGTGGATTTCACCGTCCGGCGCGGTGTGGCAAATCTCGCGGCACTCGCGCGGGAACAAGCTCTTCCACACACGATGCACTCCGTTTCGTTTTCCCACCACGGATCGCAGTTCCGTCTTCCGGAGTGAGCCTAGTGATGGATGACGCGTGACCCGTACTTCGCAACCATTGGGGCACCACAGGTCGGACAGCTGCCCTTGGCGCCTAACGTTGCTTCTTTTCCTGAGGCCATCGACGAGGGCGTATTGCATGAGCCGATAACCCCTTTTCCGCAGATGATTGAAGGCCTGTCCTCTCCAGGTAATGTGCAGGCCCGATCAGAATAGCGATCATATGCGGTCAAGCGCGCTACCTACTCGAGATAGTCCTTTTTCATCTTCTTTAGATCGCCCATGACGTGCTTGAGCTGACCCTTCGAGGGGGGCGTGTCATCATGCGGGCCAGGCGTGACGTAAGCGTGCGCCGCTCTCAGCTTTCCTGGGTGAGACGCATCCTGCGTCAGCAGCGCGAATACCTGTGCGCTGTACGTTCCGAAGTCGTCACCGTCATAGTCCGTGATCGACGCGAGATGATCACTGGAGGCTCGCCTATTCCGGACGAGAATCTCCTTGCTCAATCGCTCGATCGCCTGCCGCAGCTGGATCGCGCCCTGCTTGCGCTGCTCAGCATCTTGAGAATTGATGAAAGGATGCGCCTTGGCAATCATCGTTGTCAGCGCGTCATTCTCATTTCTGATTTCTGTCCCGATAACAGGATCATTACGGATCATCTGAAACTGTGCGACATTCCGATGGTTCCATCGGTGCCCGATGTCTTTCCAGCTTGCGTGATCCTGCGTCAACACGATGATCTGCATGCCAGCGGCCAGCAACTCCTCGATCACTGTCGACGCAAAATTCGGCCTGAAATCATCGTCGCTTGTAAGGACCGGATCGTCGAGAACGATGAAGCCCGTGGCTTCCTCGATCGCGCGTGCAAGGAAGAGCGACAAGCCCAAGCAGTGCAGTTGCGATTGGCTGAATACGGCGATGGCGTTGCGGAATTGGGGATTGCTGCGGTCGTCTCTCGCTGAAAGCCCGACCTTGAGGTCGATTGTGCGCCGCGCCTTTGCGCTGCGCCTTTTCACTGAGCTGAAGAACGTCGGTTCATCCGGCCGCAATCGCTCCCACCACAACTTAACTGCGCCGCTCAGGTCATCGAATTTTTCGTCGGCGACCTTACCACTGCCGGTATCGATTTCCTTGAGAGCGTTTTCCAGATTCTTGCGCGTCAGCTCTTCCGCTCTCGCAAGGGCCAGCGTCTGCCAAAGGGCGGCCGGGTTGCGCGCTGCGCCGATCATTTCCTCCCATCCTTGGGTATTCGTGCTTTGATCGACGGCGGCTTTGAGCGGCTGTGACAGCGCTTGGGTCGGGATGGCATAGACCTGTTGCTCGGCCTCGAATCCCGACTGCGCCGCATTCACAGCGTCCATACAGTCGGAGAGCCGTGCTGATGCCGACCATTGACCGATATCTGCCAATGCCTGTGCCACCTCCCGGCGTGCCATCCTGATCGAGCGGGCCAGGACGCGCGAGACACGCATGAGCGACCGTGCAGCCCTCGCCCAAGCCGGGATTACCTCGGCGTCTGGCACCAGTTCCTGAATGCGCTCGATCGTGAAGCCTTCAGTCCGGCGCTTCCCGGCCGACAATTGCGCGAATCTCGGAAGGGCCTCCAATGCGCTCCGCTCCAGCGCGTCAAGGGCGGCATCAAGCGCCCTCAATCTGTCGATGATGACCCGTTCGGCTTCTTGATAATTCGCATTCGCGGCAACCTGAGCTCGGATATGATTAACCCGCTCCGGCGTGAGCGTGCCTTCAGCGCCACAGAGCGGACAGTCAAGCGGCGTATGTGCGTGGGCGATGCTCGGCACCGCCAGCGCAGCATCAAACAGGGCGACGAGCCGCCGCGTCTCGGTGTCAACCGCAAGACGCTCGCGATTGAAAGTCTCGACGGCCGCTCCAAGCCCCAAGGATGGTCCGCTCCATGGGCTGAACGGCTTGCGGGCAAAGAGCGCGAGCGGAAAGGTTTGCTTGCGCCGGTGCTCCAGTTCTTCGGCGAGCCGTTCCGCATCATCCGCAAGATAACCCTGCGGCGTCAGGCCGAGACTAGATAGCAAGGTGGACAGGCTTGCCAGCAGCCTGCTTTTCATATCGGCTTGCGACGTCGACGCTTTCACATTCGCGGCGTTTGCCGTTAACTCAGGGATAGACTCGATCGCCGACAGCGTTACCAGCCCCGGCAACGCCGTCGTCCCAATTTGAGGCGCCAGCGCGGCGACGGCCGCGCGGAAATCTTCCAGATCTTGCGTGTCAAGCACGGCGCGGAAATAGGCCGCGCGGTCAGTCGGAGACGCCGAAAACACGTAGCCTAGCGTATGTTGCGCAAGCACGGGCGCGCGCAAGGGTGGATGCAACCGTCTCAGTCCGATGACGCTCTCCAAGTCGCTTTCTGCGCACGGCGTGCCATCAATCTCCGTTTTGCTGTTGCATACCGTGCTGCCCTTGTAATCGTCGATCAGCGTCCGCTTCAATCGCCGCACAGCGCCATCGGGGCAGAGAAACTCCGCCTCGACGACGACCGGTACCCCCGATGAGATATGCGCGTTGCGCAATGAATCGGCGAATTCATCCTTCGCGCTCGCAAGCAATTCACGTGCTGGTAGACGCTGTCCACGAGCGTGCCGTCGAGGTCAAACAGGAAGACTGGCTCGATCCGCATCATCCTTATCCCTTTTGAAGATATCGTCTGTCAGTACCGCAGATGGTCTGCGCCAGTCGATCACCCCGACGTCGGACCCATTGATTACCCCGTCGGCCACAAAATCCTGATACCGTAGGCATGTTCGAGCTGAAACCTCTGACGGCATAACAGGTTCCTGCTCGCCGTCATGGGATCAAGGAGGGCCGCCCCCGCTGGGGGGATATTGTCGTTGCCACTAGCCGCGGCGACGATGCCCCCTGTCAATTTAGCTGCTGTTGTCTTCGGTATCAAAGCGTCCCCGATTAACATCCGCTGGCGGTAGCTCGGCTCGCCTACCGGCCTGATCGAGGCTTCACATCCACCGCCAGCAACCTTATGATCGCCTCCCTGGGGTCGAATCCGATGGCCTCGGCCAGGTCCAGTAGCTCGACCACGTCGATCCGCCGTTGCCCACTCTCCACGGTGGCGATGAAGGACTGATAGCGCTCCAGTTTGTCCGCGACGTCCTGCTGGGTCAGCCCGGCCTTAAGCCGCTTTCCTGCAGAAAGGCGCGCAATGCCTCGTATCCGGGCGATTGCAGGGTTCGTGGCATTCGTGTCGGCCCTCAAAAAAGGAGGACCGACTCAGTAATCGCATTTCCGGACTATCTAAAAACAAGATGTAGAGTACACCGAGGCGTGCCAATTTCACCGCGTTCCTGCGGAAACTCTCGAAAGCTCTCCTTTCGCCACTCAGACGGCGCCGCGCTCCTCGTTCAACACTCCAGTTGAAACAGCAAATTATCGAGTTCAACCTTGCGGTCGGTACAACACTGACCTTCCACTGGTCTGGTCAATTCAATCGTTAGGCTGGAGTCAATAAGGGGACAGCGCTTTCCGCCCATGAGCCGTGTCTTTGTGACCGGCCACTTCGCCGATGCCTCCGTTGGATTGAGCCGACGCCCGCAATACCCGTGGTGATCAAACCTGGTGGCTTCCCATGGCGAGTGAGCAAACAACTGGGACATGACGCTGGGGCGCCGTGAGGGACATGGAAGGGCAGGAGAAATCATGAAATCCAAATATGCTAATGAGCCCTGGCTCTTGTCGCGGCGGCGGCCGTGGCTGCCTTGATCATTGGGAACAGATATTATCCGGCCTGAGGTCATCCCTGGTCCGCGCAGGAAACGGGACTTGCTGGCAGAAGCGACTGGCGTGTCCGCTCTTCGACAATCGTGACCATCCGCGCCGGCGCTGCTTAAGCGTTCGAGCGTTGCATCTAAATTTGGGGTAGCCTACCGCGGTATATGGGCTCTACCATGGAATGATCGCTCCGTTGGCATCAATGAATTTCCCATTGTCGTCCGGCTTCAGACCATCGATCAATCGCCGCATCTGGGCAATGCTGTCAGCTGGACTCATCGTTGCATTGGCGCCGCCCATCCGGGTCTGTACCCAGCCGGGGTTGACAACGACGCATGTGAAGCCACGGGGGCCTAGATCGATGCTTAGGCAATTATTCACCTGATTCAACGCTGCCTTGGAAGCACGATAGGCATAGTAGCTGCTTCCGCCTCCTCCCGAATTGCTGCCTCCGCCTCCGGCAATGGATCCGAGACGGCTCGACAGCGTGACCACGCGCTTCATGTCGCCGCGCATCAAATTAGGCAGGAGGGCCTGCGTGACCAATGCCGGTCCCACCACATTCACCGTCAAGGATGGAAGCCAACCTTCAAGGGTGAACTCGCCCAGTTTGCTCCCACTCGGATGCGCGTTGCGCACCCCGGCATTGTTGATCAGCAGATCGATCGGAGCTTCACCGAGCGTGCTGATGAAAGTGCCGATCGATGCCATATCGATCACGTCGCATTCCTGCCGGCCGGGCGCGATGACGCGCCACCCCGCTTCGGCATATTGATGGGCGAATTCCAAGCCCAGGCCGGCCCTGGCGCCGGTGATGAAGACTGTTGGCATGGTCGATGTCTCACCTGGTTGAGCGGCCGCTCCAGAAGCAGATCCGTCGTTCGACAGCCCGTAGGATCATTGTGAGGCAAACGCCTGAAAGCGCGAGGACCACGAGCAAGGCGAAGACACCGGCCACATCGAGCGAGACATTCGCCTGCATGATGAGCACACCGATGCCATGGCGGGCGCCGACGAATTCGCCGACGATGGCGCTGATGACGGCCAGCACGAGCGCGGTATTCAGCCCGGCGAAGATGTATGGCAACGCACTCGGAATCTGCACGAACCGCAAAACATCGATGCCGGATCCGCACAGGGCGCGCACCAACGAAATGCGATCTTCGTCGGCCGCCTTCAGGCCGGCGATCGTATTGACGAGAACCGGAAACATGCTGGCCATTGCAACGATGATAATCTTGGACTGAAGACCGAATCCAAACCAGACGATCATGAGCGGAGCGATCGCGACTTTCGGAACGGTCTGAATCGCGATGACATAAGGGTACAGCACACGCTCGATGGCGGCGACGGTGGCGATCCCGATGCCGAGCAGCAGGCCGAGCAACGCCCCGATCCCGAAGCCGACGATGACCTCAGTCATCGTGATTGTGAGGTTGTAGAGATAGACGCCGCTCTGTATCCCTTCGTTGAGCGCCAGCGCAACGCTTGATGGTGGGGGAAGCAGATAGGATGGTATGCTGAAAAAGCCAACCGCCGCCTCCCAGACAATGAGCAGCGCGGCCAGATAGCCGGTGACTTCCATCAGGCGGTTCCACGGTATCTTGGGAAGGCGCGGGACGACCCGAGGCGCGAGGCGACGCGGATTGGACGCGACCGATGGGATGTCTTTCGAAATCATCTCTGGCATTACCTCATAAGGCGCAAGCGCGATCCAGGCTCTGGCGGATGTCCAGGGAAAGCTCGTTCAGCGTTGGCGATCCCAGATCCGCGAAACTTCGCGGTCTTGGGGCTGTATTCTCAAAAACCGCAACAATGCGACCCGGACGCGCTGACATGACGATGATCCGATCGGAAAGCAGAATGGCTTCGCTGATCGAGTGGGTGATGAAAACGAGCGTCTTGCCGCTCTCCATCCACAGGCGCTGCAGTTCGATCGCCATTTGCTCGCGTGTCATGGCGTCAAGAGCGGCGAACGGCTCGTCCATCATCAGAAGATGAGGATCATGTACCAGACTGCGAACGATGGCGGCACGTTGCTGCATGCCGCCGGACAATTCGAACGGATATTTATCCTCGAAGCCACCAAGGCCCACGAGCCGCAGAAGCGCTTCCACCCGCCGTATCGCTGAAGCCCTCTCGAGCTTCATGACGTCGAGTGGCAGCAGCACATTGTCGCGGATCGTGCGCCAGCGCAACAGAACGGGCGACTGAAAGACGCATCCGACATTTTTTGATGGCCCGAGGATGCGGGCCCCGGAAATCGCAAGCTCGCCCATTGTCGGCCGTGCAAGGCCGAGGATCAATTTCAGCAGGCTGCTCTTGCCGCATCCACTAGGCCCGACGATTGAGACGAATTCTCCTTTTCCAACGGAAAAGTTCACATCCCGAAGGGCTTCCACTTCCCCGCTGCTGGTGTGATAGACGAGGCCGATGTCCTTCACATCCAGAGTCTGGGCACGTGAAGTCCGCTGATGCTCAACCAAGGTCATGTGGAGAACGCCTTGATGGCAGCTTCGGCGAGTGATTTGTCGACCTTGTTGGCGTCGACGATCAGCTCTCGCGTATAGAACTGCTCAAGCAGCGCTCCTTTCGGGATGAGACCGCCGTCGGATCCCAGGAATGCGTTGAGATCGTCCCATTCCTTCGGTGTGTAGTCACCCCAGAGGCGTGGGTCGTCGAATTTCTGGAATGTGCCCGCAGTTCGCTCGATATAGTGGGACGCTTCCTTCATGGCCTTGCTGACATCGCCAGTGGGCGCGCCATACTGTTTCCAGTAGGCCCTCACCACGGCGGTGGGATCCTTCAGCATGATCTGCTGGTTCAAGATCAGGCCTTGAAGGATGGCGACGGCGAGAGTGCGATTCTTCTTGATGAAGGAATCCGCCATCACGAAACCACCAGCCGGCATGGGGGCGACGAAATATCGGAACTCCTGTCCAAGGAGTTCCATGGCGGAAATCTGTCCGATATGGGTGCTGATGGCATCGACCTGCTTTGAGCGCAGCGCAGCAAGTGCCTGGGCGCCTGTTCCGACCGGTAACAGCGGAACGGTCTTTGGGTCGATACCCACCTGCATCAGCATGCCCTTTGTCAGCGGCACCGTGCCCGATGCAAGGCTGGGTACGCCGATCGCTTTTCCTTTCAGATCAGCCATGCTCCGGACCTCGCTGTCGGGCGGCACCACGATCTGGTAGGAACTGACCCGCTCCTGGCAGAACACCATTCGGATCGGCAGGTCGGACTGGCGCTGCTTTGCCGAGATCAGTTCGAGGAATCCCACATTAGCAATTTCGGCCGAGCCGGCCAGCACCAGTTGAAGCGCGGTTGCTGATCCGGCAACTGTAAGGAAGTCCCCGGTGAAGCCGAGTTTCTGATAGTAGCCCATCGGAATTCCAAGATACTGATAGGCAAGGTCGGGGCGGATGACCGGCGCTGCACCAACGATGCGAACTGTGGGAAGCGTGTCAGCACGAGCACCGCTCGCGAGCGCCGTAGCGCCCACCGCGGCCAGTTTAAGAAACCTTCGGCGAGTGGTTTGCATCTTCATCCTCCAGTCGAAGTGGCTGTCGAGCGATGGCTCATGAACACCACTGCGAAAGGAAAACTCATGCCATCAGGAGCGTGTGAAGGGTCAGTTTTATGAAGCTGAGCATTCGCTAAAATCATAACTGGGGGATCGAAGACCGAGCCCTCGACCTTTCGACGGCCATTTTTGCCGCAGAGGCAAGGTGCTCAGACTGAGGGCCTCCACTGCTGCTTTCGATTTCATCAGGAATGTGCTCATCAATTCACCACAGGCGTATCATCCAAGCTGATGTTCAGATGAGGTCGGTCCACCGGCAAGGGTTGAACGCGATCCGGCCTGCCACGATCGCAACATGTGCAGCAACAGCCGGACATTGAAACGGCAAGTCTCGAAACAGCAAGTCTCGAAACAGCAAGTCTCGCTCCGAGCGACCGGCATTAGAAAAAATCATGCAACCTGACGATTTTGTCGTTTGTCGCGATGTCCGGCGACGAGGATATTCGGCCTAAGAATTGCGAGGTGTCACTCGCTTCTATTCTTAATTGTTCGCCAGAATCTTCAAAGGGCGAGATGATGCGTTTCTCATTCTTGGACATCAACGGTGTCGGCACCCGCTATCTGGAGGGTGGATCAGGCGCTGCCGTCATTTTGATCCATGGAGTTGGAATGTCGGCCGACTCCTGGTTCTGGACTGTGCCGGCGCTGGAAAAGCACCGCCGTGTCATTGCGCCGGACCTGCTGGACAATGGGTTCACGGAGGCGGGGGCCTACCGCGGTGGGCCGCCACAACCCTATATCGTGGATCATCTTGTCGCACTGCTGGACAAGCTCGACACTGATCGCATTTCTTTGGTCGGCAGTTCGCTTGGCTGCGCCATAGCGCTTCTAACATATCTGAAGAACCCGGACCGCGTGGACAAAATCGTTCTGGTCGGCCCTGGCGCAGTGCTCGAGCCCGCTCTCGCCGGCAGTGATCCGTTTGGACCGTCCTATGCCAACGGACGTCAGGCGATCGTTGATCCGACCTACGAGTCCTGCCGGGCCCGCATGGGGCGTGCGTTCTTTGACGCCTCGCGCGTACCGGATGTCATCGTCGCAATGCAGATGCTGATGTATGCGATGCCCGGCGCACTTGATGCTTTTGAGCGCCGGATGGAGGGATTGCGGCTCGGTGTCGGCTGCTCGGACCTTGACCTCTCCGGCCGCATCGGTGAAATCCGGCCACCTACGCTGGTGCTCAGCGGGCGGGAAGATATCAGAGGCGATTTTCAGAACGTAGCGCGATCCGCAGCGCAGCTCCCGAATGGGCGGCTCATCGGCTATGAGCAGTGTGGGCACTGGCCACATATGGAGCACCCTGAGCGCTTCAATCGTGACCTTCTCGCGTTTCTGCTCGACTCGAGCGAAATGCAAAATCAAAAAGAGCAGGCCGCATGATCAGCCCTTCGCTCATGAAGCAGATGATGTGACGGGGCGCAGACGATGGCCTTCGGCGTACGCAGAGTTGTTACCGGTCACGACGCGAATGGGGATTCGGTGGTCGTCGAGGATCGGGTTTTGACCGAGGCGACATCGTCACGCGCGGGCGCGCAGCTTTTGCCGGTTTGGGGCACGCTGAAAGTTCCTGGCGACAACAGTGATCCTGTTGATGGCGCAAAGCGAGCGCCAACGGATTGTATCGAGTCGGGCACGATCTGCCGCATTTTGCGCTATGAGCCGGGTGTTGCGGCGCATGTGCACCGTTCGGAAACGATCGACTACGCGGTTGTTTTATCCGGTGCGATCGCCATGGAACTCGACCGCGAAACAGTGCACCTGCGCGCAGGAGATGTGCTGGTCCAGCGCGGGACAAGGCACAACTGGACAAATCCTGGAGATGACGTGTGCGTCATCCTGGTGGTCCTGACGGCTGCGGAGCCCCTGAATCTTAAGGGCCATGTACCGACCGCCGTATGAACGCCAATTCTTTGCGGAGAATGACGATGAGTGAGCACAGGGCCGATATCTTGACGAGAACCAATGCAGGCACACCCATGGGCGATCTGCTGCGTCGCTATTGGGTTCCGGCCATGCTCGCGGAGGAGATTCCGGAGCCGGATTGTCCACCCGTCCGCGTCAAGCTTATGGGCGAGAAGCTACTTGGCTTCCGCGACACCAAAGGACGACCCGGCCTGGTGCGTGAACTCTGTGCACACCGCGGCGCGTCACTCTACTTCGGCCGCAATGAGGACTGCGGCCTGCGCTGTGCGTACCATGGATGGAAATTCGACATCAACGGCCAGTGTGTCGATCTTCCGTCGGCCGAGAAAATGGCGCCGCGTGTCAAGATTCCGGCCTATCCCTGCATCGAACAGGGCGACGTGATCTGGGCTTATATGGGTCCGCCGGAATTGAAACCTGAGCCACCCGGACTCGAATGGAGCCTCGTGCCTGGCTCGCACCGCTATCTGTCTAAGCGGTTCCAGGAGTGTAATTATCTGCAGGCGATGGAGGGAGGAATCGACACGTCGCACGTGTCCTACGTGCACCGCTTCGAGTTCGACGCCGATCCCTCGCTATCTATCAATGGCCATCTGCCGTCAAAAAAATATATCGTCGGGGATCCTAATGTGGTCTTCCATGTGCAGGAAAAGCCGAGCGGGCTGACGATTTTCGGCAGGCGCAACGGTGAAATCGATTCTTTCTATTATCGCATTACCCAATGGATATTCCCGTGGTTCACCCTCGTCCCGCCGACTGGTCAGCGGGCAGTCGCCGGACACATATGGGTGCCGATCGATGATGAGAATTGCTGGACCTGGAGCATCAACTATTACCCAGACCAGCCGATTCCCGCACAGGAGCGGAAATGGATGGAGGAGGGGGCGGGCATCCACGGCAAGGCCATTGCCGGCACCTATATGCCGGTCGCCAACAAGGGCAACGACTATCTGATTGATCGAAAAGCGCAGAGAGAAAATCGCGCCTATAGCGGGGTGTTTGGCCTTGCCATCCAGGACTCGTCTCTTCAGGAGAGTATGGGGGCCATACAGGACCGGTCGATCGAAACGCTCGTCGGAACGGATGCGGCTATCGCCCGGACCCGCAGCATGCTTCTGCAGGCGCTCAAAGACCTTGAGGATGGTCTCACGCCGCCGGCGCTGGACACGAGAAGCCAACGCGTCCGCTCCGCTTCAGTTCTCATTGACAAGAACAAGAATGTTGAAGAATGGGCGTTGCAGGCATTGGAGGCGCGCAAGGAGAACCCCGTTTATTCATTGTAGAGGAGCCTGTGGCATCTCCGAATAGCGGATCCGGTTCTCAAAATCGCTGATGGACGTTTGCCTGCATTGTTGGTGGCAGGCGACCCATGCCCGCGACCTGACAATGCGCCCCCAGTTGAATCGGTATGAGCTATTCGTTGGTCACATGATGGGTGCCGCGCAGGGCGGTGGCCGTTAGCAGGAGGATCTAGGCTTGTCGGGATCCACGCTTCAGAGGGTCATAACTCAAATTCTAGTTCCATTGAGCCCTCCGCGTCGCTCCATGTTTGAATTCAATTGTCCTCGTGTCGCTCCTGCATTCTCGTAACTCATGAATGAACACAGCATTTGTCATTTGATTTGGCTGGTACGCCGTTCCAAGAAATGACTTGAACCTTGAGACGTGAGCTTTCCATGCAAAACGGGACTAGTGCGAAAACAGCGATTGCCATAGAGGCGGAACACGGCGGCCAGCAGCCGGCGACCGTTGCGATTGCTGGATTGGGAGCCATAGGATTAAAGGTTGCCCGCGCTCTTGACGCAGGTCTGCCGGGTTTGACATTGGTGGCTGTGGCGTCACGCGACCATCAGCGTGCACGTGCTCAGATCGAAGATTTTCAGACGCCCGTGATGGTGGTTAGCCCCGGCAGGCTTGCCGATATCGCGGATATAGTTGTTGAATGCGCGCCGGCGAATGTCTTCCGCAGCGTGGCGGATCCGACCATAGAAGCTGGCAAGAAATTAGTAACTATCAGCGTCGGTGCTCTTCTCGACCATCCTGAACTTATTAGCAACGCGCGGCGGACAGGAGGGCAGATCATTGTGCCCACCGGCGCGCTTCTTGGTCTCGACGCAGTTACGGCGGCCGCTGAGGGTGAAATCTTCGCTGTTCGTATGATATCGCGCAAGCCGGTCGCGGGTCTCCTTGGCGCTCCTCATTTGACGTCGAATTTCATTGACATTGAGAATATCAAGACGCCAGTTCTCTTGTTTGATGGCACTGCGAGAGAGGCTGTGAAGGGGTTTCCAGCAAACCTGAATGTTGCTGCAGCGCTGTCATTGGCGGGAATCGGTGCAGAGAAGACCAGGCTTGAGGTATGGGCAGACCCCAACATCGATCGCAATATTCACGAGATCGTTGTCGAGGCAGATTCTGCACGGATTACACTCAAGATTGAAAATATCCCGAGTGAGAATCCAAAGACCGGCAAGATCACGGCCCTCAGCATCATCGCGCTTCTGCGGAAACTGAACAGTCCTGTTCGGGTCGGAACCTGATCGCAGAATGCATCAGAAGAATCCTCAGCCTGGACATTCCAGGCTGGAAAAAGCTAGGCGATCTCCTGGCGATTCCAAGCAGATTCGAGATGCGCCCAGCTGACGCTCGGAGCCGGTAGATTCCAGCTGCTATTCCGCGAGATTCATATTTTAGCCTTCGTTGATCGCCTGGGTGCATGGGCGATACGGGTGGAGAAATACCATGGACTTAGGTCTCAAGGGCCGTCGAGCGTTGGTTTTAGCTTCGAGCGATGGGATCGGTCGTGGCATCGCTGCCGAACTCGCAGGCGAGGGAGCGTCGGTCATGATCTGTGGTCGCGATGAAGAAAAATTGCGTGCTGCTTCAGAGCAGATCTCGAGGAGCGCTGCTACCAAACTTTTATGGGTTCAAGTTGACCTTGGCACTGCGGATGGGCTGGATCGGCTGCTGCAGCGGGTCGTCGACACCTGGGGGGCGGTTGATATTCTGATTAACAATACGGGTGGGCCTCCGGCAAAGGGCCTTTGCGACGTATCCCGTGATGAGTGGTCACTGTACTTTGAGGCGATGTTGACCCCGGTCTTCCGCTTAACGGCGGAATTGGTGCCGGCAATGATGAAGATGGGGTGGGGGCGCGTCATCAGTGTTGCGTCCTCCGGTGTGATCGAGCCTATCAGCGGACTCGGTTTGTCAAATGCGCTCCGCTCGGCCCTGGTCGGTTGGAACAAGACGTTGTCGAATGAGGTGAGTGGGTCTGGCGTCACCGCAAATCTGCTTGTCCCGGGCCGAATCAATACCAAGCGCGTTTACGAACTGGACACTCTGGCTGCACGGAGAGCCGGCGTTGCTATCGATGAAGTAGCGCGACAGTCCGAGTCGCGAATTCCAGTTGGGCGTTATGGTCGGGTTGAGGAGTTTGCTGCTGTTGCAACTTTTCTCGCCAGTGAACGTGCGAGCTATATCACCGGATCAGTGATCCGCGTTGATGGGGGCATGATCAGATCGGTGTGACATCATCCGCGGCTTGGCAACTCTTTGCGACGCCACTGAGTCTGCTATCGACGAGATCAGGGGGCGGCGCCACCGCGTGTGCCGCGGCTTTCGCACGCACCGATATTCAGAACGATGAGGGTTATCCGCAGGACGGAGACTGACAGCGTGTTGGCGCCGCAGAGGCGTCAACGCGCATCAGACACTCCGTCACGCTGATGTATCCCAGCCAATTCAACGGCGGGAGCGATGACGAAGCCGTCCTCAGAGCAGCTTCAGCGCAGTGCTGAAGTCGAGGCCTTCAAGCTCAGTGGGTTCCCATTTGCGGTTGACAAAGAACTGCAGGCGAATGTTGTCGGGGTCGAGAATCGTGACCGCATGCCGGGCCGAATGGTTGACGTCGGCAACCAGCGCAATCTTGCGCTCCTGCAACTGATGGACGGCTTCATTCAGGTTGGACTCGTCCCATACCTCCATACCGATGTGATGCAAACCTGGCTCGGTGCCCTCCAAATTTCGATAGAGCGTCAGATCTTGGCTTGCATGGGTCCCGCGCAGCACCACGAAATCGGAATTGCGGCCGCCGATAAATGGAACCAGCCCGGCAAACCCGGTATAGTAGTCGTGCATTCCCTCATAGTCTTTTGTCATCAATGCAACATGAGCGACCTTCTTTGAATGAAAGAGCGCGTTTTTGACAACCCGGATCTCGGGGTCTTTGGGATAGAATTCATCGCTGAGGGGTTGGCTGGTCTCGCCGGGGACGTATTTCGGTTTGGACTTGATGATGATGCCGCGCCGCGCGGAGCGCCAGTCGGGAACCACGTCGGCGTAATATTCGACCGCGTTGCCGTCAGGGTCGAACTTGTAAAGAGAATGCGCGACATCATGGTCTTCCGTGGACTGGATCTCGACCCCGGTCTTGACAGCCTGACGGTAGCCGTCAACGAGATCAGCCTCGTTCTTTAATTCAAATGCGAAATGAAAAAGGCCAGGCTTCTGCCCTGGCTTGGCATAGCGGCTGTGAATATCAGTAAGGCCATAGTCATGATAGGTGTTGCCGTTGCTAACAAAACTCGCCTTGTTATCGGGTTGACGATAGACTTCCTCAAAGCCAGCTACTGCATTGTAAAACTCAAAAGCCTTTTCGTAGTTGCTGACGAAGATGTTGGCATGCCCAAGGCGGCGAGGCCGGAACGGAGTATCTTCTATCTTTTTGTGATCCGCGGTAGAGACGGTTTCCATCTGGCTTCTCCTTGACATTCAAGTCAGTGCGCGCGGCAAGATCACGCGCCGATCCATGATCATTAACTTCACCTTTGGGATAGCCGGCGGCAAATGATGAATCGGTGCCGGCCTATGAGTTGAATTCATGAGAGAGCTCGACGCTGCTGTCGTGCCGGCACACATGGTCTAAGTTCTCAGCCATAACCTGCCTTATCCTGGGCGAGACCAGTCAGCCGCTCGAATACGATAAGGCGCGGATTTTCTGGCAAAAATGCTGCTTTTGATCCGACATGCTTCACTTCAACGGTAGGTTAAACTCGAGGGTATGAGGTTCCCGCGTCAATAACGGCACGATTATCTGTTCAATAATTGTGCAGGATTTGCGTAACAATGATGCAGCCGCCATGGTTCGGATTCATGTCAATATGGAATAATGAGAACTGCTCGCACGCTTCCGCCGTTACTATCGCTTCGTGCCTTTGAGAGCGCAGCCCGCCATCTGAGCTTTAGCAAGGCCGCCGACGAATTATGTGTGACGCAGAGCGCGGTCAGCCGCCATGTCCGTAATTTAGAAGACCATATCCAGCGCCGGCTGTTCATTCGGCAGGGCCGATTTGTTCTGCTGTCGGAGGATGGAAAGCGTTACTTCGACAAGATCAGCGCTGGTTTGAGCGTGATCGAGGATGCAACTGCGAGCCTGATGGCGCGCAACAAAGCGTCGGTGCTTACGGTGGACGTGCTGCCGACACTTGGCATGCGCTGGCTTGCGCCGCGTCTGCATCAGTTTTCTCAGGCCCATCCGAGCATCGAACTGCATCTGATCACGTCCATCGAGCCTGTGAACTTCACATCCAGTGCGACCAACGTTGCAATCAGGGTCGGGCGTCCAAAGGAGCCGGCAGGAGTGCGGCGGAGTCCGCAATCGGTGGGGGAGCAGTTCGCCAAGATTGACCTCGAGATGCTTGATGATTGGGAGGGTATACAGCATGAGTTCTTGTTTCCAGATACTTTGGTGGCCGTCTACAACCCCGAGCTGGTCATTCCTCCGACATCACCTCGCAATCTGTCCCACAGCACCCTGATTTCGACCGTAACCAGAGGGCGGGCGTGGCAGGACTGGTTCAATATCGGCGGTATTGGGGACATCAAGCCGCGGAAGACGCTGTCGTTCGGTCATTTCTTTATGTCCCTCCAGGCTGCGATCGAAGGCCGCGGGATCGCCATCCTCCCGGAGGTGTTGATCGAGCCGGAGCTTGCTTCGGGCCGGCTGAAGATCCTGTTTCACAAGGCTGAGAGTGAGGGCGGATATTTCCTGCTGTTTCGTAAAAGCGCGATGCAGGAGAAAAGAGTTGCTTATTTTCGGCGCTGGGCGGTGCAGGCTGCGGCGGAATACCGCCGGCGCGTCGATACGCTAGGCGGCGCGACGGTCGGGGATGCGACTAGCCCAGGTCCGCAGATCATTGCATTCTGAACCTTTGAAGAATTTGCGGCGATGTCTTTCTGCGCCGAAAAACTCATCGAGCGATGGGAAAAAGTTGCTTGAGATAGACCAAGCGGTTGCTAGCGTGGCTTTGATGATACCGAACAGGCGGTTCGCATATTTTCGATTGCGCGGGTGGGTCTGCCCCCCAGTTGAGTGGCCTCGCGGGAGCGCTTGAAATGAGTTTGGCGGCGGTTGACCGGGGCGTCTATGAGCGCCAAGCGGCGAACCTGATGAAGACGTCAGCGCAGACGACGCCAGCCTATCTTTCCTTCCGCGACATCTCCAAAGTATTTCAGCTCGGCGGACGGCGGCAAGGGCAGTCTATTGCTGTACTCGAAGACGTGTCGATCGATGTTGCTCCGCGCGAGGTTGTTGCGGTGGTTGGTCCGAGCGGTTGCGGCAAGAGCACACTCCTGACGCTTGGCGCTGGGCTTGATCGGCCAACAGCCGGGAGGATTGCCATCGGCGGCGTCCCGGTCGATGGACCTCATGCGGAAGTGGCCTTCATGCTGCAAAAGGACCTTCTGCTGCCCTGGCGTACCATCTCCGCAAATGTCGAGTTCGGTCTTGAGATCAAGGGGATGGCCCGGGAAGAACGACGGCAGCGTAGTCACACGTTACTCGAGCAGTTCGGTCTCAACGGCTTCAGCGAGGCGTATCCGCATCAGTTATCGGGCGGCATGCGCCAGCGCGCCGCGCTCGCCCGCACGATGGCGCTGGAGCCACGTATTCTCCTTTTGGATGAACCCTTCTCGGCGCTGGATGCGCAGACCAAAATCCGTTTGCACGGCGAGCTTGCAACGACAATTCGCCAAACGGCCATGACAGCCGTCATCATCACGCACGATCTGACCGAGGCGGTCGTTCTTGCTGACCGCATTTACGTCATGTCACCACGGCCGGGCCGTATCATCAAGGAAATCAAAGTCAATTTGGCGCCGGACGATGCAGTGGAGCGTTATTTTGATCCTACCACTGCCGACTATGTCAAAGAGATGTGGTCGCTTCTGTCCGGTGCTTGACGGCAAACACGGCATCACGGAGTGTCCTATGAAGTTGTTCCCGCGTATTGTGATCGGTGCTGCGGCTGCCAGCTTGTTGCTGGCAGGCAGCGCCAGGGCCGCCGACAAAGTCCGTTTCATGCTGGCGAGCGTGCCAGATCTGCCATCATTTGCGCTTCATCGCATCGCGGATCATCTCGGCTACTATAAGGAGGCGGGTATCGATATCGAATTCATGCCAGGTAAAGGTGGGGTTGACGCCGCAACTCAGCTTGGTGCTGGCAACGCTGATATCAGCTCGGGGATCGGCGACACTTCGATGATCGTCCGTGCCAATGGAGTCACCGTGAAGGGCATCGTGCTGATCGGTGGAGGGTCCCTGATGGTGCTAGCGACGCCAGTCGATTCCGGCCTCACGTCGCCGAAGGACCTGAAGGGCAAAGCGATCTCGGTGATCAGCTATACGGATACCACCTATTATTCTTTGCTTGGCGCGCTGGCTTCCGCAGGTCTGAGCAAGAATGATGTCGATATTCAGGCCCTTGGTCCAGTCGGCATGACACAGGCTTTCATCGACGGCAAAGTCCAGGCTATTGCCACGGTGCCGGATTTCATTCCAACCATCGAGAATGCCGGGATTAAGGTCAATCTTTACCCAGCGAGCACCTATACGCCGTCGATGGCGCAGGCGGTTCTGACTTCGGATGAGATGATCGCTAAAAAGCCTGATCTGGTGAAGCGCCTCGCCGGAGTGACCAAGCGCGTCTTTGTACAGTTCAAGAATGATCCAGCTGGAATGGCTAAGGTCTACGTCGAGGCTGTGCCCATTCATAAGGCGAAGCAAGCAGAAATGACGAGAATTTTCTCGCTCTATTCGAAGTATGCCTATCAAGGGCAACCCACGCCCGGCGCGTTCGACAGTGCGACGGTTGAGAATATGCAGGATTTTTATGTGAAGAACAGCATCATCCGGCGCGCATCTCCGGTTGCTGACCTGTTCGACAACAGGTTTGTTGCGCAATGAGTGATGCTGCCCTCGATAAGGTTGCGGCACCAGGCCGGCACGGTGCCGAGGTGAATTCCCTGACGCGCCGAGATCTCCTGGTCAGCATCACCTTGTTGATAGCAGCGCTTCTGCTTTGGGAGCTGATCCCGCGTCTGTTCGCGGTGCGCAGCTTCATCTTTCCATCTTTCAGCGACACCATGGTGGAGTTGTTCTTCTTAGTAGAAAATGATCACTTGATCTTCCACACACTGATCACCGCCATGAATGTTCTGATCGGCTTTGTGCTGGGTGGTCTGTTTGGCGCTGTCGTTGGCTACATGCTCGGCCTCTGCCGTCCGGCGGAGGTTATCCTATCACCGTATTTGCTGTTGTTGCAGATTGCTCCGAAGGTGGCATTCGCTCCCCTGTTCATCATGTGGTTCGGATACAATGTCTTCCCCAAGATTCTGGTCACAATCTTGATTGTGTTTTTCCCGGTCGCCATCAATGTTTTGTCTGCGATGCGCGGCATTGATCCAGACCAACTGCGCCTCGCAAGATCGATGAATGCCACATCACGCCAGGTATTCTGGAAGATCCAGTTTCGTGCGTCGCTGCCCGAACTTCTCGCGGGCATGCGGATCGGCTCCACTCTGGCTGTTATCGGGGTCGTCGTTGGTGAAATGGTTGGGGGGAATACCGGTCTCGGCTATCTTTTGGTGTTTGGTCAAGGCCAAGCCAACACGGCGACCGTGTTTGTCACCATCATCATGCTGACTTTGATCGGCATCATCGCCTATTTTGCAGTTCTACTCGTGGAGCAGCGCGTACTTCGCTGGCGTCCTGCTGAAACGCATTGAGGCTTTCATGCATGCTGAAATCGCAGGTGCGGGCTTCGCCGGATTGACTGCCGCAATCGCACTGAAACAGCGCGGCTGGAGCGTGCGGGTCCATGAATCGAGTCCGGAATTGCGCGCTTTCGGCGCGGGCATTTTCATATGGGAGAACGGTCTGAGAGTGCTTCGTGCGGTCGGCGCCTATGAGGATGCCGTCGAAGGGGTCCACGACGCCGGAATCATGGAATCGCGCATTGACGGTCGCTCGCTTGGTACCCAGCAGTTCGGAGCGGCTATCGGCACGCGTATGCTCTGCATGACGCGCCAGCATCTCTATAATGCTCTTCTGGCTGCGGCTCAACGCAGCGGTGTTGAGATTCGCACCAACTCGGAAGTCAGCGGTGTCACCCCTGAGGGAACATTGGCTACAGTTTCCGGTGGGACTTTCCCGGCCGATCTCGTGATTGGCGCAGACGGCGTTCGTTCGCGGGTGCGCGACAGCGTGCCGTTTCAAGTTGAACGATACACTTGCCCAGATGGGGTGATCCGCCTGCTCACTACGCGCACCAATGCCGAGCGAGAGTCCACCGACTGGAATCGTGTGGTGGACTTCTGGACATTGGAGCCGCGCCCGCTGCGCATACTTTATACGCCCTGCAATTACTCCGAGCTCTACCTCTGCATGATGGCGCCGAGCCATAATCTCGAAGCTTCAGCCATTCCCATCCGCCATGATGTGTGGTCGACGGCCTTCCCCTACCTTGCCGATGTCATCGCTCGCGTTGGTCCGCAGGGGCGTCATGATCTGTATCAGACAAGCCGGGTGGACCGCTGGTCCATCGGTTGCGTCGCACTTATCGGCGATGCCGCGCATGCGATGCCGCCAACGCTCGGCCAGGGGGCTGGATTGGCGATGGGTAACGCACTCGCATTGGCCGTCTCAATGGAAGGGCCCGCACCGGTGGAAGAAAAGCTCGCGGCTTGGGAGGCTGCTGAACGCCCGCTTACTGACCACACGCAGGCCTTCGCAACCGAACTTGCCCAAAGCCGTGGACTCGCGAATGGGCATCATTGGAGTGATGATGCGCTGCGGGCAGCCCGCCATATACCCACAGGAACTCAAGTCGGCTGAGCTTTTTTCTGAAATGGAGGCTACCAGATCCTTGCTCGAAATTGATGGAGCGGTATTGCGACCATCGCTATTGTTTTGACGCTGCATTATGAAACTGTATTTGATTAATGGCGTTGATTTTTGCCGGAGAACAAGCGATCGATGACAAAAAATTATATCCCGCAAAGAAATCTCATTTGTCTTCTTGCCGGATAAATACAACATAAAAGCGAATTTCTGAAGGTTCCCGCATGACACCGAGTGGCACTCCCAGTTCTGATCCAACCGCAGAAAAAGAACAGATCAGGCGCCGATTTCTTGCGATTGACACGTCCAATGTTGCGGATGTTCTGGATAGCCTAGGCTATCCAAACCAGGGTTTGCACGAAAGCCTATCTGCTCGTTCTCCCGGCAAGCTTGCTGGCTGGGCTTACACCATTCGTGGTCAAATGGTTCCCTACGAGGGGACCGGTGACCCATCGAAAATGGAGGCCTGCCAAAACATTTCGGCCGGTGAAGTCAGCGTGTGGAGTGGAAACGGCGCCGGCGTTTGCTATTTCGGCGAGTTGATTGCGTTGGGGATGAAAGAACGTGGCAGTTCGGGTGCACTGGTCGATGGCGGCGTTCGCGATCTCCGATGGCTTCGGCAGCACGGCTTCCCAGTCTACGCGCGGTATCAAACCCCTGTCCAGTCGATTGGACGGTGGAAGGTATCGAACTGGCAGGAGACAGTCTATTTGTCGGGGGCGACGACGACTGTCGTTGCGGTCAATCCTGGCGACTTTGTTCTCGGCGATGAGGATGGCGTTATCATCGTCCCTGGTGCTGTTGCTCTGGAGGTGCTTGTCGAAGCTGAACGACTTACTGAGACGGAAGTCGCGATCAGAAAGGAACTCGCGGCCGGCCAGACTTTGCGCGCAGTTCTGAAGAAGTATGGGCACGTTTAACACCCTGATCTGAACCCCGAAAACTGGATCGTTCGGAACTGGAGTTTTCCGCGGTAACATCCCCTGGCTTGGAGGAGCGGAGAACGATGAAGGCATCTAAGTTTTCGGACGCGCAGAAGGCGTTCATTTTGAAGCAGGGGGCGGACGGGATTCCGGTGGCGGAGATCTGTCGCCGTGCCGGGATCAGCCAGGCGACCTACTTCAACTGGAAAAAGAAATATGACGGGCTGCTGCCGACGGAGATGAAGCGACTGAAGCAGCTTGAGGACGAGAACGGCAAGCTCAGGAAGCTGGTGGCGGATCTATCGCTGGACAAGGAGATGCTGCAGGACGTCATCCGCCGAAAACTGTGAGGCCTGGTCGCAAACGCGAGCTGGTGGCGCAGACGTGTAGTGAGTGGGACGTGTCGATCCGGCGAGCCTGCCGGGTTCTGGAGTTCGACACCTCGACCTATCACTACAAGTCCCGTCGCCGCGATCAGGCCGGTATCGAAGCTCGGATCAAGGATATCTGTGCAACGCGGGTTCGGTATGGCTACCGGCGCGTGCACGTGATGCTCATGCGCGAGGGCTGGGACATCAACATGAAGCGGACCTATCGGGTTTACAGGGACTTAGGGCTTCAACTCAGGAATAAGACACCGAAGCGCCGGGTGAAGGCGAAGCTACGAGACGATCGCCAGCCCGCCGTCGAGCCCAACGACGTGTGGGCGATGGACTTCGTTCACGACCAGCTCGCCACGGGCAAAAAGATCCGCGTTCTGACGGTCGTCGATACGTTCTCGCGCTATGTGCCAGTGCTCGATCCCCGGTTCAGTTATCGTGGGGAAGACGTTGTCAGGACGTTGGAACAGGTTTGTCACCGGATCGGCTATCCGAAGACGATCCGTGTCGACCAGGGCTCCGAGTTTATCTCCCGCGACCTCGACCTGTGGGCCTACGCCAACGGCGTCACGCTCGACTTCTCACGGTCGGGAAAGCCTACCGACAACGCCTACATCGAAGCCTTCAATGGACGCTTCCGGGCGGAATGCTTGAACGCTCACTGGTTCCTGACGCTTGCGGACGCAGCCGAAAAGATGGAGGGTTGGCGCAGATACTACAACGAGGAGCGCCCGCATGGCGCGATCGGTTACAAACCCCCGATCTCGTTGGTCAATGACGACGACGTCACCAGCCCGCCGTCGTGAAAAATGCCGGAAACTCTACCTTCCGGCGATCCAAAGAATGGGTTCGGACCACTCCGCCATGGCCTGGATGAAGCTCCGATTGATCTTGATGGTGTCGAGTTTGAAGTTGCGCAGATGGTAGAGGCTGGAATAGCCAGTGCCGAAGTTCACAAGCCCAATCTTGACACCGGCCCCTCGAAGCGCGTCGAGAACGCTTTTCACACCGGTGAAATCCGCAACGAGCGCGCTTTCGGTGATCTCCAGTTCCAATCGTGAGGGAGACAGACCAGCTTTGCGCAGGATTGCGATAACCTTCACGCCCAAGGCCGTATCCTTGAGAAGGGCCGGGGGCAGGCTGACTGCAAGGGTGACGGTTTCGGCCCAGCCCATCGCGGTCCGGCACGCCCCGCTGAGAAGATAATCGAAAAGGGTGTGGAGCAACCGGCTGTTTCCGCGATGGCGACGAGCCGCGCGAGATCCAGTTCGGCGACCTCGTTGCGGATCCATCGTGGGCTCGCTTCAAAGCCGGTGACGGCTCCAGTCTTCAGGTCAATCCTGGGCTGGTAGGCGATGTCCAGTGCCGAGGCTTTGAGGGTAGAACGCAGGTCACGTTCCAGTGCCTCGCGCTCACGCAGGTGGTGATCCATCTCTTCTTCGAAGAACCGAAGAGTGCTTGTTCCGGTTTCTTTAGCCCGATAGAGCGCAATATCAGCCTTGCGCATGAGCGTCTCCGCATCGGTTCCATCGACTGGCGCCAACGCGATCCCGATGCCCGCCCCAAGCACATGCTCTCCGGAATCGATCGGCACCGGACTTTGCAGGGCTTCGATGATCCTGAGAGCCAACGTCGCGGCAGCCTCCGGACCGGTAAGATGGGTGGCCAGCACCGCAAACTCATCCCCTCCCAGTCGCCCAACCATATCGCCGTCCCGAACCGCCCGGCGCAATCGGCTTGCGACCTGGACCAGCGCCTCATCACCGGTGGGATGGCCATAGAGATCGTTGATGCGTTTGAAGCCGTTCAAGTCCATCATCAGAACCGCGTGGACGGCGTCCGCCCCCGGAGGGGCGGCAACAGCGGCTTTCAGAGCCTCATCAAACTGGCGTCGATTGGGGAGGCCCGTCAGGGGGTCTTCCATCGCAAGCGTACGAGCTTCCTGTTCGGCCGCCCGCCGGCGGCGTATCTCACGTCGTTGTGCCCGAAGCCGGGACCAGGCAAACAGAGCAAAGCCCAGCGCGCAGACAGCGAAAATCTCGTCGAGTTCAAAGACAAGCTGTCGGTCCGATTCGGTTTCGTTGGGGAAGATGTCGTATTGCCACATGCCAAACGCGACCGCGGCCACGCAGTCTGGTCGCTGACGTCTTCGGCATCAAAGTGTCCCAGTCACATCCGGTGGCAGTGAGTAGGCCACGCTAACCTGCCTGACCGAAACATCCACTTGGACTGCGAGACTGGCCACATTTTACGGCATCTACGTGATCGAGGGTGGGTATGTCGGTGGGCTATTGATGTGGTTCACCGCCGTCCTCCCGCCTTGTCGATATGGAGGAGGAGGTCGGCCGGATCCTCGTAAACCCGGAAGGCGCCCGACTCGTGAAGTTCGTCTGAGCCATAACCACCACTCAGGAGACCGACGCCCAGTGCCCGGCATCGCCTTGCCGCAAGCATGTCCCAGATGCTGTCGCCGACAACCATGGCCGTCTCAATCGGCGCATCGAGGCGCTCGGCCGCCGCGAGGAACAGGTCTGGATCGGGTTTGGCGTATTTAACCTGATCGCGAGTTACCACGGGTGTGCAGTCTGGATCGGCTCCAAGCGCCGCGAGATTGACGGCTGCAGTCTCCATGCGGCCGCTCGTTGCGATCGCCCAGGGAATGCCAGCCTCCGTCAGCCACGACAGCAGTTCGCGCGCACCCGGTAGTGGCCGGATCTGGTCGGCGTACTGCCGGTAAGCTGTGGCGTGACCGTAGCGCAGACGATCCACACGCTCCTCACTGATCTCGAGCCCGGTCTCGCGCAGCAGTTGATTGGTGAACAGCCCACCGCTCATGCCGATCTTTCGATGGATGCGCCACACCGACAGGTCGATCCCTTCGTCGTCAAGTGCATCCTTCCAGGCGAGGACGTGCTGGTAGACGCTGTCCACGAGCGTGCCGTCGAGGTCAAACAGGAAGACTGGCTCGATCCGCATCATCCCCATCCTCTTGTCGAGCCGTCATGTGGTCGGCACCACGAATGGTCTGTACCCGTCCATATCACCACGAGGCCGGACCCGTTGTGGATTGCGGTCAGCAGGTAACAGCCTACGCCGTGGCATCTCGACTCGAACCTCCAGCGGCCTGGCAAGTTCCTGCCTGTCGATCACCGGGTCGAGCCAGGCGGCCATGGGTATATTTATCGTTGCGACTGACCGCAGCGACGATCCCCCATCCGGTGGCGGTAAGTCGGCACATCTACCGGCCTGATCGAGGCTTCACATCTACCGCCAGCAACCTTCTGATCGCCTCCTTGGGATCAAATCCGATAGCCTCAGCGAACTCCAGCAGTTCGACCACGTCGATCCGCCGCTGCCCGCTCTCCACCGTGGCAATGAAAGACTGATAGCGCTCCAGTTTGTCCGCGACGTCCTGCTGCGTCATCCCCGCCCTGAGCCGCTTCTCCTGCAGGAATGACCGTAATGCCTCATGCCGGGGCGATTGCAATGTCCGTGACATCGGTTGATCCCTCAAAAATGAGGGTCAACGACATAATCGCATTTCCGGATTATCTAAAAAGCAGATGGTCGGACCTGAAGCAGGTCTAAACCCGCCCCGACCCGCCATCCCAGGCTGGCCGTTTGCCATGCTCTGGGCTTCCTTGCACCTCGCCTTCCAAATCGCCCCTGACGACGCAAGGTCGCAAGCCGCACATTCCAGTTCCAAAACATCCGAAAATCAGATATTAGTGACCTCGCAAACCGCAAATAGGGGTCGCGGATTATGAAAAAGACTGCTGTCCTGGCGACAATTGCTTTGTTATCGGCGTTCGGCGTGCGATCCGCCGCAGCGGCGGACTGGAGTGTCCGCCTGTTCAATATCGATGATTCGATGCAGGTCCTGGTGAATGGAAAGCTCATCCGCACCTGCGGCTTGGGTCAGACCTGCGCACAAAACCTCAACTCAATGGTTTCGGGCGAGAACACGATTGTTATCCGAGTCAGAAATGGCATCAGGGGCTTCACTTACGGCTACACCCTGTTGAAAGGGACCCAAGTCTATCACCAGGACGTGTGCGGCTGGAACGACATCGCCGGATGCGATCAGGCGGAACTGGCCTCGGGAGTGGTCCGAGAGTTCACATTCGTTGTCCGACGCTAGGGGGACCCTCGCTTCCTCGGAAGCGGGAGGGCGATTGCGGATCAGGTCGAGGGACCTGACAGCCTGGTTGGATCTCATGTTACTGAGATCCAGCACTCTCACGCGACAAAAGACGCGATTGTAACGACCGCAACAACGGCAATGGACATCGTCATTGCGAGGACCCTGTGCAGAGTTCTCAATCACACGGAGCTTCTCAAACTCCGTAAGTCGCAGTCCCTCAGACCCACACGATGATTGTCGGCGAAGGAACTCACCAATGAACAAAGGACTCGTTGCGCTCGCCAGCGCAACCGCGCTTATTGCTGGCGCAAGCGCATGGTACGGCGTTGACAGGGGGTTTGCTGAGCGGCAAGTCACTACGATCCTAAGCACTGTTAGAAATAACCTGCCTGCGCGCGCGGCCGAACGGCAGAGGCAGCCCAGTATCAATATTCTCGATCCACATCGCTACACAGAGCCCTACAGTCCGTCCAGCGTCGAGCGAGAAGTCATTTGGCTGGGCATCAGCACCGTTCAAGCGAGTCTTGATCGCGAACCGGTTTTCCGGAATGACAGTCGCTGGCTCTTTCGGCAAGATCCGGAAACTGGCTATATAGCCGTCTGTGCAAACACAATTCACACTATCTTCGGTCCAGCACAGTGGCCCGTTACTTCCTATGCTGCGGTCATTTTCGACAAAAGCTTCAAAGATACCCGCAACGTTGTGCTCGGGACAGGAGACCAGGCTCTTGAAGAGATGAACGCATTCTGCGGTCCAATGGGATGGCGCCGTCCTTAGCGGTCAAAATTCGTCCGTTTGACATCATTGCTATCGACGCCGTCGTCACTGCCACCTACGCCTCCCGATCCGGGCCGCCGGCCGCGAAGTCAGCAACGTCCGCTTGTAGCGGTATCGGCTTCAGGGCGTGCCCAGCCTCGGCACCGGGAAGCCTCCGTCCCTCGACAAACAAGCCGAGCCCGGTATCGCGAGTCAGCGCGGCGCGTCGTCACGCACTTCGCGGTTGAACAGGGCTACGGCAGCCAACAGCGTCCTGGCGTCATAAAGCCTTGTCTCAACATCGAACACAATCTGGATTGCCCGGTCCTGGCTTCCAGCCTCAGCACAGGTACGAGCCGCCCGGGCGATGGCCGCGGCCTGGTCGAGCTTTTCGCTCATGAGCCTGAGACATTTCCTGATCATGACGTCGGTGGTTTCGGCTGCCATCGTCTTTCCCTTGCAAAGACGCACGAACGCTCTGTTCGGGACGAAAGTCGAGTGGTCTCTGCAAACTGTTGGAGCACCAAACGCCGGACGAGCCGATGGGGTGGTCGCCTGATACACGGCCGCATGACCGCTCGACGCATCATGTGACGGATGATGGGAGAGTTCATTCCGCGAGCGGCCATCGTGGCTCGCTTGAGAGTTTATCGTATCTCAAAATTTGAGAAGGCAGCGCGAGTGTCGAGAAAGCGGCGCGGAAGTGTTGAGATCATGTGTCAGCTGCTGTAGAATTCTTACAACAGCTATGTAGGATACTCATAGCGCTGTATAGGAATGTGCAGTAATGAGATCTGCGGGCAATATCCTCGCTGAGCCTGATTCCGTTGGGGGTCCATCAGGTGCGCGAGTGGCCGTTATCGCAACATCATCTGTTGTCGGTTCTCGCCTGGCATCCATTCCATCAGGCATGAACTGATGGGGTTGTCCTCGATCGGCAAAGCCCACCTTCGGATCATGCTTCAGAGCCCTGTGCAGGGTGGATTGACTTTCTCCATGCCGTGTCAGGCTGATCGCGTAACGCCCATGGCGACGCAAGAATGCGAAAAAATCTTTTGTTTGTGCTCGTTGATTGAAGCGCATGCTGCGAGTCGCATGACTCGAGCTCAGCTGAACTGACTTGAGTATTGGCCGTGAACAGAGTCTCAAAGACATCGGTGACCGGCCTTTTACTTTCGAGAAGAAACTAGATTTTTTATATCGCGATTGTCGCAGCGGTTCGGAATGAACGGCTGCAGTGCTCGCTTTTTGAAACAGCATAGGACACCGTAGTGCTTGAGATCCGTGCATTGAGCAAAACCTTCTCTATAGCAGGGAGTCGTGCTGCTGCGATGCACGCCATTGACCTTGATATAGGTCAGCGTGAATTCTTTGTGCTTCTCGGTCCCTCGGGAAGCGGTAAAACCACAATCCTGCGTTCGATCGCCGGCCTTGAGCACCCTGACGCGGGTGTCATTCGCATTGGCAACGATACGGTTTTCTCGGCGGCGGAGCGTGTTTTTGTTCCTCCCGAACGGCGCTCAATTGCGATGGTCTTTCAGTCTTATGCAGTCTGGCCGCATATGAACGTTTATGAAAACGTTGCTTTTCCGCTGCGTGAAGGAGCGCGACGTTTGCCCGCAGATGAGGTCGGGACGCGCGTGAATGAGGTTCTCGACTTGTTGGCGTTGACTGATGTCGCAGCACGGCCGGTGACGACCCTATCAGGCGGCCAGCAGCAGCGCGTCGCACTTGCCCGTGCGCTCGCGCTGCGACCCAAGCTTATCCTGATGGACGAGCCGCTCAGCAACTTGGATTTTAAGCTTCAGATTCGCCTCAGAACCGAAATCAAGGATCTGCTCAGGCATCTGAATCTCACCGCGGTTTACGTCACTCACAATCAGGACGAGGCGATGGAGATCGGTGATCGCGTAGCCGTCATGAACCGAGGCAAAATTATTCAGGCCGGCAGCCCGCGAGAGATCTATCGCTATCCGACTGACGAGTTTGTCGCACGCTTTATCGGTGAAATGGGCTTCCTGCCTGCCACCGTTGCCGGGCGCTCGAACGGCTTCCTCGTCCTTGATACCGCCGCGGGGCATATGCGGGCGCGGCCTGCACATAACGGCGACATGACGCCGGGGTCGGCTTGCTTTTTCGGTGTTCGGCCGGAGGATTTCAGGCTGTTGACCGCCGACGAAGATGCGGAAACAAACGTCATTGAAGGCAATATCATTCAATCTCGCTTTGTAGGCGAGGCAATGATCTATTCTGTTGCCGTTGGGTCGGCGGTCCTTGGGGTTCGGACCCATCATAGCGTCGAACTCGCCGTCGGAGAGCGCGTCCGTCTCCTCGCCTCACCTGAATATTGCGTCACGGTGTCGTCGACAGATTCCAGCGCGGCGTCGTTTGCCGGCGCCGATGCCGTCGCGAGAGTTTAGCACGATGCACCTTCGGCTGTCCGGAATCTGGGTCATCTATGTGGTCGCTGCCACGGCGCTCGTAGGGGTGATCGTCTCCATTGCAGGCAACATCCTGGCGAGTGTGAGTCTTGGCGCTGACTTTGGAACTTTCACTGTGCTCAATTACGCAAAACTGGTAGCCGACAAAGAACTGTTGGCCGTTCTGGGCCGGACTTTCATCCAGGGCGCCGGTTCTGTTGTCGTCATGCTTGCCTTCAGCGTGCCAATCGCGTGGTTGATCGCGCGGACGGACTTGCCTTGGAAGAGCGTGGTCCTGGCTTTGCTCACCGCCAAACTTGCTATCCCGGGATTCATTACGGCGATGGCTTATGTTTGGCTGTTCAACCCGACATCGGGCATCGTCAACCGGTTGCTCGGTGCGACGGGCTTCGACGCAACACCCATTTTTAATATCTACGGCCTTCACTGGATCTGCATGCTTCAAGGCCTGGTTCTGGTTCCGGCCTGCGTATTCATGATCCTGCCCGCGTTCAGCAACATGGATGCTACGCTTGAAGAGGCTGCGTGGGTTTCCGGGGTGTCCCGGACGCGCACAGCCCGCCGGATTATCCTTCCACTTCTTGCGCCGGCTGTCATTGCGGCGATGCTGTTCTTCTTCGGCGTCGCCATCGAGTCGTTCGACTTCGTTGGATTGATCGGCATGCCGGCGCGGATCGAAGTCCTGAGCCTTTGGATCTACGACGCGACTCACTCTGTCACGAGCGAGCCTAACTATGGCTTTGCCGGTGCCGTTGGCATGGTGATGTTCGGAATGTCGTGCATTGCCATCATGTTCTATGTTCGCTTCCTTCGCGAAGCTCAGCGTTATGCAGTGCTGCGCGGGAAGGCGCGACATAGCGAGCCGATGCGGCTGGGCCGCTGGCGATGGGTCGCGGTGGCTTTTGTTGGAATATGGGTTCTCCTTGCCTTCGCGCTTCCAATCGTGACTCTGATCTGGGTCTCGCTGGTTCCTTTTCTGCAGCCCCCGTCCGCGCGCGCTTTCAACAACATTTCAATCGATAGTTATGGTCTGGCGCTTGGCTATCTCGGAGCGCCTCTCGCCAATACGCTGATCGCGATGAGCGGGGCCGTTGTGCTTGCATTGGCGTGGAGTGCCACGGTTTCGTGGGTCGTCACCCGGAGTCGCAGCCGGTTCGGCCGCTGGGTCGATGTGATTGTGTTCCTTTCACCGACCGTGCCGAGCATGGTGGCGGCGGTGGCGTTTCAAATGCTCGGGATCAGCGTGCAGCAGTGGTTGCCGATCTACGGCTCCGTCTGGCTCATCGTGATCGCGATGAGCGCCCGCACGCTCGCTTTCTGTACCCGCACGGTCAACGGTGCTGCCTTGCAGATCCATCACGAGCTTGACGAAGCCGCCTATGCGTCAGGCGTCAGCCCGTTTGTGGCCTTCCGCCGCATCTTTCTTCCTATTGTGGCGCCGGCCCTGTTCTACGCTGCAATGATGGTCGGCATGCTGACCGCACGCGAACTCACGCTGCCATTGATGATGAACACCGGTCATTCACCATTGATATCGACGTTGATCTTCGATCTTCAGACCAATGGGAGCTTCGGGATCGCCGCCGCTGTTTCACTGTACATGATCTTTGTCCTTCTGGCGCTGGTTCTCGTAGCGCGGCGGCTTTCCGGCGTCGGTGAACGTAGTGCTGTCAATGTCCGCAGTGTGCGAGGGACAGCGTTCTCCAAATGGCGACGGCAACTGGGTCGGGACCACGCGAGCAGCCAATCCACTCAAGCAGTAAAGGAAGCCCTCTGATGCACGAAAGAAATCCACTCAGCAAAGCGGGTATCGTTGCAGCACTGTCCATGGCGGCTCTCCTCGGCCTTTCCGGGGCGACATCAGCTCAGACCGCAACGAAGAAGCTACCTCCCGCAGTCAGTACACTTCTGTCGGAAGCAAAGGCAGAAGGTTATACAGCGAATATCTATGGCCAGAGCGCCAATCCGAGCCAGGCCGCTGAGTTCTCGAAGCGCATAAGTGAATTTTACGGCGTGCCGATTACTCTCACGATGTTCGGCGGGCTTCATGCGCAGAAGGCATCTGAGCTTTCCCAGGTCACAAAGGCCGGGGCAAAGAGTGGAATCGATATCTTCTGGACGAGTTCATCTATTGCAGGTGTGCTTGAGCGCGGCAGCTTGGTTGTGCCCCTCGATTGGGCGAAGGCTTTTGATTTCGACGACTCCGCGCGCCTGGGAAAGACCGGGCTTCATTCGCATGACGGGACCCAGGCTACGGTCATCTACAACACCGATCTCATCAAGGCAGAGGAAGCCCCGAAGACATATGCGGAAATTGTGAGCAACCCCAAGTGGAAGGGCCGCATCGCCGTTCCACGCGCTCCGAATGTATTCATCTACATTTCGTACGCGCTCGGTGATGAGGCGACACGGACGCTTCTGAAAGATCTGATGGCGAAGCAGGAAGCTAAAATCCTGCCGACCTATCCCGATGTCCGCAACCGCGTCGGCTCAGGGGAATTCGCGATAGGTATCGGCGTCGATGCGACCGAGCTGAAGCGGCGCGGAGCACCTGTCGAGTTTGCGCCCATTGATCCTGTGGTGCTTGCTCCGTGGGGATTCTGGCTGATGAAGGATGCCAAGAGTCCAGCCACCGGACAGCTGTTTGCGTACTGGATCAGAACTCCCGAGGGGCAGAAGGCGCTGTTCGACATCCTTGGTCTGTCGTTGGCCTCATCGGCTGATACAGATCTCGCGAAGCTGGCCGTTGGCAAGAAGGCTATTTCAGTGCCGCACGATTTCATGATCGACATTCTGCCCGAGAGACTTCCTGTCTACAGCGGCCTGATGGGCATCCGCTAGCTTCACTGGAATATCCGAACTCTTCATATGAAGGTGATGTAGATGAAATTCAGTTATTTCCATCTGATGCCCTGGTGCTTCGCCAACGAGCCGGATCAGGAATGGCCGGTTTCAAACCGCGGGTTCATTCCTGAAAGAGGAACGGAGCTTTACAAGGACTATATCGATACGCTGGCTTACGCCGAGGAGTGCGGGTTCGATTGGATCGGATGCAACGAGCATCATTTCAGTCCTTATGGGTTGATGTCCAACTGCAATCTTGTTGGATCGGTGCTCGCCTACCGCACCAGCGATATTCGTATCGCGATGTGTGGGAACCTGGTTCCTCTCCTCAACCCGATCCGGGTCGCCGAGGAATACGCGATGCTCGACGTCATGTCAGGAGGCCGGCTTATTGCCGGCTTCATGCGCGGCATTCCTCACGAGTATGTCGCCTACAACATCCCTCCCGGCGAATCATGGGAGCGCTTGGCCGAGGCGTATGATCTCATCATCAAGTGCTGGACTGAGCCCGAGCCGTTTGGCTGGGAGGGGAAATACTACCAGTACCGAGCCGTATCGATCTGGCCGCGCCCCCATCAGAAGCCGTATCCGCGCATTCTCATGTCGGCATCCAGCCCGGAATCGGCAAAGTTTGCGGCCGAGCGCCGTGCGATCATGGGCATGGTTCAGCTCTCTGATATCAACGCCGCAAAGGAATCCATCAGGGTCTACAAGGAAACCGCCCGCCGTCACGGATGGGAACCCACCGCTGATGATATCCTGATCGGCGCCCATACCTGTGTTGCTGACACTGCCGATGAAGCCAAGGCCTATCTCGGCGAGGGCCTCAAGTATTTCTACAACGTCCTGTCAGGCGGCCCACGGACCGCGCAGCGGCTGGTGGTGCAGAAAACGCGTTACTATCATGATGAGGCCGTCCAGGCGCGGGCCGTCAACCGCCGTACCGTTCTCAAGGAAATTCCGATCGAGGAACGTATCGAGAAGGGTTTGGTGCTGTGCGGCACGCCGGAAATGGTCGCCGAACAGATTGTCCGCTTGAAGGAAGAACTCGGTCACGGTGTGATGAACATCAATATGAAGATCGGCAATATTCCCCAGGACGTGGTTCGGCATTCCATGAAGTTATGGGCCGAACACGTGATGCCTCAAGTCCGCGCCCTTTAGCCCATTGATTCAGTCTGAGGAGTTTCCATGAGCGCCTTCACCAAATCAGAGCTGAGTCTCACAACCGGATTGATTTCGTGCCATGAGGGCGGGCAAGGGCGCCCGCTGCTTTACCTGCACAGCGCTGGTGGCTTGCGGCTGTCTCCCGCACTCGAACAGCTGGCTGAATCCTACCGGCTCTATCTTCCAGTGATGCCTGGTTTCGACGACACCGCGAAGAGTGAAAAGCTGAAGTCGATGATCGACCTGGCTGATATGGTTGCCGAAGTCATCGACAGCAAGATCAAAGGCCCGTGCGATGTACTGGGCTATTCATTCGGAGGCTGGATTGCGGCTTGGCTCGCCGTGCGGCATCCCGACAAGGTACAGCAACTCGTCCTCGCCGCGCCGGCCGGCTTCCGAACAGAAAGTGCGGGCACGACGGCTGGTGAGTCCGAATATTCACGACAAATGATGTTCGCACACCCTGAGAACCTGCCCGCGACGCAAACGTCACCCGAGATCGTGGCGCAGAACCGTGCGATGGCTCAATACTACCGCGGCGGGATGACAGGGGATCGTGACCTCATCACGCGACTTCAGGATATAGAAGCCTTGACCCTTATCATCTCAGGCAGCAAGGACGGCATCATCCCGGTCGAGAATGTACGGTTGCTGAAGGAGCGTATCAGACACTCCTCCCTGATCTATGTCTATGATGCCGCCCATGCTCTCGATGTCGATCAGCCCGATCGCTTTGCCCGGCTGGTAAAAGAGTTCCTCACTCGCGGCGAGGCATTTATCGTCAACCAGTCGGGTAGTGAAGCGGCCTAAATCGCTTCCACCTGCCGCTGACCACGAAGGCGTTTTCCGGTGAGGGGTGGGTGGAGGCCGTTCGCCGCAGAAGACGCAACTACGCTACGAAATCCTGAGCATAGTCTGAATCCAACGGGGTGGTCATGCTCGAGCGCCTCGAATGGCCCGAGCCCGCACTCGCGCTGCCGGATTTCGTCGCTGGCAGCCTGCTGTGGGAGTATCGGCATCCGTATTGTACGGCACCCTGGAGGCCTCTCTAGCCGCATCGCAATGACGGGCAAGCTCTCACGGACACTTGAGCTGCGGCCAACCATATTGAGCTATCGCAATCAAGCCGAGACGACGCGCCACTGGATTGTCTCGGCACCACGATAGACCAGCGCGCGCTCCTCGTGTCCCGCAACAACCACATGCTCTGGCGCGACCCATTCGGACTTTTCCAGCGTGATTGTTTCGTCGTTTGGCGGCAGACCGTAATGAGCCGGGCCATTCAATGAAGCAAAGGCTTCCAGCCTGTCCAGGGCGCTCTCTTCTTCAAAGACCTTGGCGTAGGTCTCGATCGCCACCGGCGCGTTGAACAGTCCTGCTGCGCCAACAATGGCGAGCTTCTTTGCCATCGCGTGGGGTGCTGAATCCGTGCCAAGAAAAAAGCAGGCCTCGCCAGAGGTTGCGGCCTTGCGAAGCGCGAGACGATCCGCCTCGGTCTTGATCACCGGCATGCAATACATGTAGGGCCGCAGGCCCCAGCCGAGCCAGTCGGTGCGGTTGAGCTCGAGATGATACGGTGTGATCGTCCCGCCCATCTGCGGCGCGGCTGAACGAACGAAGTCACAGGCATCCTTGCTCGAAAGATGTTCGAAGATGATCTTGAGCCCGGGGAATGTCCTCACTAGCGGTTTCATCCGCCGCTCAATGAACACTGCTTCACGATCAAAGATATCAACAGCGGGATCGACTTCCTCTCCGTGGATGAGCAGCGGAATCCCAGCCTTCTCCAGCCGTTCGAACACCTTGTAGACTTTTTGGATATCGGTCACGCCCGCGGCGGAGTTGGTCGTTGCATTGGCGGGATAGAGCTTCACGCCAGTGAATACACCTTCGCGGAATCCCTTTTCGACGTCGTCCGGATCAGTATCGTCGCGCAGGTAACAGGTCATCAGAGGTGTGAAGGTCGACCCCGCGGGGCGCGCCGCCAGCACGCGCTCCCGATAGCCGATCGCATCTGCAGTTGTTGCCACCGGCGGCACCAAATTCGGCATCATGATCGCACGGCCGAACTTCTCGGCCGTATATGGCAGCACGGCCTTGAGCATCTCACCGTCGCGAACATGGAGATGCCAGTCGTCAGGTTTGCGAATCGTGATGCGCGTAGTCATCCAGAGATCCTGCTTCGATACAGGCCGCTAGGACGGATTGACCGAGAATCGCGGCAACAGAAGAGGTACTGGCATCCCAGAGTCAAATGTACAATCAAGTTTGAAACATCCGGCTCGGAGTCTCACGTTGTGAGATGAAAGCCTCGTCATATCCGGCATTCATAGGCGTCGGCATCCGCGTTGACGGAGATGGTGCCAACTATGCCATTGCGGCTTGGAGCCATCGTGAGACGTCGAGCAGACGACGCTCCTCACTCATCGGCGCCACAAGCTGGATCCCGACGGGAAGATTGTTGGGTCCGCGATGAGCGGGCAGCGTGATCGTGGGAACATGCAGCATGGTCCAGATTTCCTGGAACCGGGGATCCCCCGCATAGGCAAGGCCAATCGGGGCCTCGCCCGGGACGCAGGGTGTCAGCAGGACGTCTACGGAATCAAACAGACCCGTGACAGCCTGCCGCGCGTGACGCACGAACCGTTGCGCGCGTGTGTACTCCGACCAGGTGATGCGTAGGCCCTCTTCACAGACTTTCGATGTCTGAGGTTCCATGAGGCCGCGTGCGACCTGCCACTCGAAGGCCAAGCTATGGGCGCGCTCATATGCATTGATCGTTGCACGAGCCGAAGACAGGTTTGCGAATGTCTCTGGCCATGCAATCTCCTCGATATGTGCGCCAGCCCGCAGGGCGTGGCGGGCGGCGATATCCAGTGCCTCGCGCGTCTCGGCCTGCGCCGTATCCCAAAGGTGAGTGCGACACACCCCTATCCGCGGCACTGCGATTTCAAGTCGCGCGGGTATCTCGCCGTTGGCCAGAACGGCCGTCACCAGTTCGATATCGTCCAGCGATCGTGCGATCAGCCCGACCGTATCGAAGCTCTCGGCAGCAGGTTTCACACCGACGGGGTTGAAGGTCCCAAACGTCGGCTTGAAGCCGATCAGGCCGCAGAATGACGACGGGCGCAGGACTGAACCACCCGTCTGGGTGCCGAGTGCAACCGGCACCATGCTGTCCGCCACTGCCGCAGCCGAGCCGCTCGATGAACCGCCGGGAGTGTGGTCGAGATTGTGCGGATTGTGGGTGAGGGTCGGCGCCGAGCCGGCGAACTCCGCAGTCGTCGTCTTGCCGAGAACGATGGCGCCTGCCGCGCGCAGGCGCGCGACGCACGCCGCATCGGCCTTTGGCCGGTAACCTGCATAGAAGCGCGACCCCATCTGGGTCGGCAGGTCCGCAGTATCGATCACATCCTTGACGGCGAAGGGAACGCCATGCAGCGGCCCCCCTGAGGGCTGATTGTCGCAAATCCGCGCCTGCGCAATGGCTAAATCTGCATCCAGCGCGGCCCAGGCGCGCACCTGGGGCTCCCGCGACGCGATACGATCGAGGCAGGCGCGGACGACCTGCTCCGATGTGGCTTCTCCCTTTGCAATCATCCGCGCCAACGCCGTGGCGGACAATTGATTGAGGCTGGCGGCGTCTGCTTCGTGTGCCATTGACTGGCCTGGATTCCCCATATTCCGGTCCGAAATGCTTTATCCTTACTCGCAATGCTTCCGGGACCGCTCTCCGCCGGAATGCATGCCGCGGTAACGCCAGCGGCGGTTTCATCGCGAAATGTACCGCTTTTTCACTCTGGTGCAAATTTTGGAACGATGCGACAATTTGTGCGAAATGATGTTCCAGTATCCCCAATCCGACTTGACCCGCGGGCCTTCCGATTAGACAAAGCCATTGGAAAAGCTGGCAATTACTGCCCGTCTGCGGAGGAATTCGTGGCCTTTCGGTATGATGAAATCGGCGAACGGCTGAAGGCCTTTCGCCTCGGGTCGCGGCTCAGCGCGGACGAAATCGCCAAGAAAATCGACATTTCCCGGACAGCTCTATATCGGCTGGAAAAGGGTGAGCTGGTCAAGCTGGAAACGCTGGAGAAGCTCTCCGAGCTTCTTGGCGTCTCCATTCCCACCATGCTCGGTGTCGGCACGGAATATGTCCCGTCAGCGGTCAGCTATTTCGAACGGCTGCGGCAGCTTGAGGCACGCTCGAACCATATCGTCGTGCTCGCCGGTCCGATCTCGTTCCTGCTGTCCAGCGAGCGGTTTCACCAGTCGCTCGCGCAGGTGCTGCGCGAAAGCATCAGCGAAGATGTTCCGGATCGTGAGGCGGCGCTCGCCGACGTCACAGAGATCATGAAGATCCTCGAGGAGCGCAAGCGTACCTATAACGAACGCAAGCCGCATATCGTCAACCTGATTTCGGCCCTGGATATCGAGCGCTTCCTGCGCAATGGGTTTGTTGGACGCCCTCTCATCCCAGACGATATTCAGCAGCAACGTCGCCTCATCGCCCAGACCGAGATCGAACACTTCGCCAACGTGATCGAAGAGGAGTCGATCGGCGTGCAGATCGGGTTGTTCACGCGTTCGCTGCCTCACACCGGCTTTCAGATCTTCCGCCAGTCGGACCAGAAAACGTTGACCATCAGCCCGTTCCGGCTGGGTGAACAGCCGAACATCCGCGTTGGCGTGGCGATGATCACATCGGCGCCGGAGGCGCTTGTGCTGCATGAACGTGTGGTCAATGAGATGTGGCGGACGGCGCTGAAAGGCGCCGCTGCCGCGCAATATCTGCGCGAGCTGATTGCAAAAGCAGGCAGCAGCCCGAAAAGAACACCGCGCGGCGTGAAGGTCAAAGTTTAGGAATTTCCAAAGTAGAGAGATTTCCGCTGTGAGGTGGACTTAGGCCCAGCTGCAGTCTCAGCCCAACCTCTCCCGATTGCGAGAGAAGAAACTGGCGGCTGCTGTGGCCGCTGCTTCGATCTTGATACCATCTGAAAGAGTAAGTTTATCCCTCACCCTGAGTGAGGATCATGCGGCCTGGTGCGGTGCGATCTCTGATCTGCGCAAGCGCGATTGCAAATTGCTCCAGCGGCAGCACAGCAGACGAAGCCGGCTTGACCTTGCCCTGTTCGTACCACGTAAAGACCTCGTGGAAACATTCAGCCATCTGCTCGGGCTTTCGCTTGCGGTAGTCGCTCACCTGCAGTCCGCTAACCTCGATATTCTTGAGCAGTAAATAGTTCGCCTTGATCGTCGGGATGCGCCCGGCCGCAAAGCCGATCACGACCAGGCGGCCGCGCCAGGCCACCGCGCGCAGCGCAGCATCAAAGAAATCGCCACCCAGCGGATCAATAATGATATCGGCACCGAGACCATCGGTGACGGCATAGATCTGTGCGCGAAGACTGTCACGAAGATCGGGCTGGGAGAGATCGATAATCTCGTCCGCCCCTGCAGCGCGCACGATATCGGCCTTTGCCGGCGACGACACCGCGCCGAGGACGCGCGCGCCCATCGCCTTGGCGAGCTGCACAGCCGCGAAGCCAACGCCACCGGATGCGCCCATGATGAATACCACATCGCCAGGCTGGACGCGGCCACGATCGCGCAACGCGAACCAGGATGTGTCATAGACCAGTGACATCGCTGCGGCGTCGTTGAAGCTCATCGCATCCGGCAGGCGATAGCATTGATGCTCAGGCACCGCGACCATTGCACCATAGCCGCCATTTTCAGCCATCGCGAGAACCCGGTCGCCGACCTTGAGCTTTGTCACCTCCACGCCAGCCGCCGTCACCACGCCAGCCGGTAATTTGCCTGGTACGAACGGCCGTTCCGGCAGGAACTGATACCGCCCGCTGATCACCAGCAGATCGACGAAGTTCGCGGCCGTCGCCCGCACAGACACGAGCACATCACGCGGCCCCATCGCTGGTTCGGGCATCTCGCCAAGGCTTGCGGTCTCAACAGCGCCAAATTCACGAACGACCACCGCGCGCATGTCACTTCTCCGGTCTACAAGTTATGACGACGTCTGAGCCGTGCTGAACGTACCGCGTCCGGTGGCAACAAGTACGTTCTCTGCGTCGCGGACCTCAACGTCCGCCCGTGCAATGGAACGGCCAAGCCGCAGGACCTTTGCAGTTACGATCAACGCGATGGGACCAGCCGGCTTCAAATAATCGATACGCAGATCGATTGTCGGCGCCGTTCTGCCGATCTGCACAGCCACAGCCGCATGCCCCGCAAGATCGATCAGTGAGGCGAGGACGCCACCGTGATAGAAGTCCAGCATTGCCGATCCTGAGAACTCCGGACGGTAGGCGATGCGGATGCACACTTCGCCAGTCTCCGCATCAACCGCTTCAGCCACCGGCCTGAGAAACCCATGATAACGCGGCCCGGCCATTTCGAATCGCAGGCGGCTCAGCAACAGCGCGGCCCGCTCCGCAGCCGCGGCGTCAGGGACTTCCATTGCCGGGCCTTTGGACTTGGTGTCCGTTGAAGTCTTGGACGATCGCGCCATCAGTCCGGGTCCAGCGGACGGCAATTGGCACCAGGGTGCCGGCCTGGATCTGGTCAACCAGCGAACGCTTGAGCACCTTGCCGCTCGGCGTGACCGGCATATCCGAGACTTCGACCAGATACTCTGGCATATCGAAACGGGACAGGCCTTCGCTGTCGAGATGCGCCAGCAGTTGATCGAGCGCCAGCGCATGGCCCTTGCGAAGCATGAAGGCGACGCAGACCTTCTCGCCCAGCCTCTCATCCGCAACGGGCAATGCCGCGACCCGCTCGATCGCCGCGTGGCGCATGGCGAGGGATTCAATGCGTGCCGGATAGATGTTGTGTCCGCCGCGGATGATGACATCCTTCTTGCGGCCAGTGATCCGCACATAGCCGTTCTCATCGACCCAGCCGAGATCACCTGTCATGAACCAGCCGGACCGATTGAAGGATTCCTCCGTCGCCTGCTGATCGTCAAAATAGCCCAGCATCAGGCTAGCACCGCGTCCGCCGATCTGGCCGATGGTGCGTGGTGGAACATCCACATTGGGATCTTCGCTCGACCAGACCTTGATCTCATAGCCTGGGCAACAGCGGCCAGAACTGTCGACGATCAGTTCGGGGTCGTCCGTCGGCAGTGTGTAGTGATGGGAGCAGGCTTCGGTCATCCCGTATCCGCTTTGCGGAACGATGCCGTGATCCAGCAATTTCTCGGCGATGTGCCGCGGCACTGGCGCGCCGGAAATCCGAAAGCCCTTCAGTGTCTGCAGATGGTCCGCGCTGATCGTTTCAAGCTCGCGAAGAATATCATTGGCATGGGTTGGGACGCCGACCAGATAGGTGGCGCCAGTCTCGCCGATCCGCTCAATGATACTGCTGCCGCCCGGCAAATCGTGCACGACGAGTTCAGAGCCGATCAGCAGTGACGTGATCATTGCGCCGAAGCCGAGATTGTGGCTCAGCGGGCTCAATGTGTAGATCACGGACCTGGCGTTGAGATTCCAGTCTGCCGCCATCGCGCGGGAATTCCCGAGCAGCGTGTTGTCACTATGCATCACCCCTTTGGGCTGACCGGTGGTGCCTGATGTGAACGCCAGATAGAGCACGGTGTTCGCGTCGCGCCCCGGTGAGGGCGGCGATGCATTGCCGGCCTCCAGCGTCTCTCTCTGCCATGGACCCGGTCCGCTTTCACCTCCAAGCGGACGCAGCATGTTCATGAACTTGAGTGTCACCACCTCTTTGATCGCTTCCACGACCGGGCAGCGGTCTGCATCGGCGCCAAAGCCGGTTTCACCGATGAATGCGGTGGCGCGCACGCGATTCAGCAGGTCAACGATCTCGGCCGTGGTGTGGCTGCGATGAAGCGATGGACAAAAGACGTAGCGGTTGCGCGAACACGCCAGCAGCGCAACGATTGTTTCGAAGCGGCTCGGTAGCCATGCCGCGACGCGTTCACCTGCGCGCAGGCCTGCAGCTTCCAGCAGTGCGGCCAAGCGGTCCGCCATCTCAACCAACTGGCGATAATTGTGACGGTGCAGCCTGTCACGCACTGCGGGGTGTTCCGGGGTGGCTTCGGCATGCCGGCGCGCGAGGGCATACACGGTGTCGTCCTGCCAGAAGCCGGATGCGTAATGTTGATGCAACATCGCGCTGCTCAGGCGTGTCAGGATCGCATTCGTCACAAAAAGCCTTCCAATGACGTCCCAGCCGGCCGGTCGCAGTCACTTGTGAAACGTTCACAAGCTGCGAACGTCGTGATTTACACCGGACGGACCGTACCTCCAGAGCTGTACAAAAATCAATACGATTGTCAGATTTTTATCTTTTCTGGTATAAATGAAAAAATCGGTTCAATTGAACGACGCCATCGGTGTAAAAATCGAGGCATAAGGTCGACTGGGCGGAAAAGTTCCCAGGAGACGTGCGAGAAGCTTCCAAGTGCAAGTCGTTCCCAAAACATACGATGTTCTCGTGATCGGAGGAGGCAACGCGGCGCTCTGCGCCGCCATCAGCGCACAGCGCGAGGGTGCCTCCGTTCTGGTGCTGGAGGCCGCGTCCGAGTTCTTCCGTGGTGGCAACACCCGCCACACCCGCAACATGCGCTGCGCTCATGACAGTGCCACGGCCACCCTCACGGGCCCCTATTCGGAAGAAGAACTCTGGGAGGACCTGCTACGCGTAACGGGTGGAGCGACCGATGAGGCCCTCGCCAAACACATGATCCATGAATCCAAGGAGGTGCTGGTCTGGATCGCGGAGCAGGGCGTGCGGTTTCAGCCCTCGCTTGGCGGCACGCTCAGCCTCGGCCGCACCAACTCGTTCTTCCTCGGCGGCGGACGGGCGATGCTCAACGCGCTCTACAGGACCGCCGCAGCGCTGGGCGTCGAGGTGAAATACGACGCCGAGGTGATCGGCCTCGACATCCGCGACGGGACCTTTCACGCCGCCACCTATCGGCAGGACGGCGCCCAGCATGTGGTTCGGGCGTCGGCCGTGGTCGCCGCCGCCGGCGGCTTCGAATCCAACATCGAATGGATGAAGACATATTGGGGCGACGTCGCCGAGAACTTCCTGATCCGTGGCACCGCCAATAACCAGGGCACCATTCTTCGCCTGCTGCTGGACAAGGGCGTGCAGGAGGTCGGTGATCCGACCCAGTGCCACGCTGTGGCGATCGATGCGCGCGCCCCCAAATACGATGGCGGGATCGTCACTCGCCTCGACTGCGTGGTGTTCGGCATTGTCGTCAACAAATATGCCCAGCGGTTCTATGACGAAGGCGAGGACGTCTGGCCGAAGCGCTATGCGATCTGGGGGCGGCTGGTGGCCATGCAGCCGGACCAGATCGCCTATATCGTCTTTGATTCGCGCTCACTCAGCATGTTCATGCCGTCGGTCTATCCGCCATTCAAGGCGGACACGCTGCCAGTCCTCGCGCAACAACTCGGCCTTGATCCGGACGCGCTGGCAAGCACCGTCCGTGCGTTCAATACCAGCGTCCGGCCGGGCACCTTCGACCACACCATCCTCGATGATTGCCACACGGAGGACTTGACGCCGCCCAAGTCCCATTGGGCGCGGGTGATCGATGCGCCGCCCTACTATGCCTATCCGGTCCGGCCCGGCATCACGTTCACCTATCTGGGCACGCGGGTGAACAAACAGGCGCGGATGATCATGAACAACGGCCAGCCCTCCGCCAACATGTTTGCCGCAGGCGAGATCATGGCCGGCAACGTGCTGGGCAAGGGCTACGCTGCCGGCATCGGCATGACCATCGGCAGTGTCTTCGGCCGCATCGCGGGAGGGGAGGCGGCGCGCAATGCTCGCAACTGAAGCACTCAAGGAAGCCGATCGCATCATGACGATCTGCAACGCCTGCCGCTATTGCGAGGGCGTCTGCGCGGTCTTCCCGGCGATGGAGACCCGGCGGTCCTTCACGGCCGGCGACCTCAACTATCTCGCCAACCTCTGCCATAGCTGCGGCGCGTGCTATTTCGATTGCCAGTTCTCGCCGCCGCACCAATTCAATGTCAACGTTCCGCGGACCTTTGCGCAGGTCCGCGCTGGCTCCTACAAATCCTATGCGTGGCCGCGGTCGCTGGCGCCGATCTTCGATCGTAACGGCCTGTGGATCAGCCTGCTGACCGCAGCCAGTGTTGCCGCCTACATTCTCGGCTTCATCGCCTGGCACCAGCCCGACGCTTTGTTCGGCATTCACACCGGTCCGGGCGCCTTTTATCGGCTGATGCCGCACAACACCATGGTCGTGCTGTTCGGTGCCGCCTTCCTCTATGCCATCGTGGCGATGACGATGGGCTTTCGGCTGTTCTGGAAGGATATCGGCGAGGCAAAGGAGTCGCTGCCGGAACCGAAATCGCTCTGGCAGGCGCTGAAGGATGTGGGAACGCTGCGCTATCTCGATGGCGGCGGCGATGGATGCCGGAACGAGAACGACATCGCTCCCGACAATCGCAAGCTCTATCATCACCTGACGTTCTACGGCTTCCTGCTCTGCTTCGCGTCAACGTCAGTTGCGACGGTCTATCACTATGTCGTGGGGCGTCACGCGCCTTATGCCTGGTATGACCTGCCGGTGATCCTCGGCACGCTCGGTGGCATCGGTCTCGTCATCGGCCCGATCGGACTGCTGATCGCCAAGACGAAACGCGACCCGCTGATGCAGGACAAGCCACGTCTCGACATGGATATTGCGTTCATTGCCATGCTGCTGCTGACGAGCGTCACCGGATTATTGCTGCTGGTGCTGCGGGAAACGCCGGCCATGGGGTTGATGCTGGCGATCCATCTCGGCGTCGTGTTCAGCCTGTTCATCACGATGCCATACAGCAAGTTCGTCCACGGGCTCTATCGCTTCGGCGCGTTGCTTCGTTACGCCAAGGACACCCAGTCCGGACTGAAAGTTATCGAATAGAATGCAGCATCAGAAGTAACTCCAGTCGTCAGGTGTCACCCGTTGTGAGATCACACTGGCGAAGCACTGAAGCTTGCTGACAAACTCCTCGACATCGTATTGGTCAATGCGGAAGGCTGGTCCGGAAATCGACAGGCTCGCCGGCGCCTTGTCGCCACCTTCCATGAGAATCGGAACCGCGATGCATTTGACGCCTTTCTCGAATTCCTCATCATCGATCGCATAGCCGCGCGCGCAAATCTTCGTCAGCTCGCGTCTCAACTGCGCCTTGCCGGTGATGGTGTTAGGTGTCAGCTTCACGAATTCACCGGACCGTAGATAACGAGCAATGGTCTTGGTCTCAGCCGAGGCCAGGAGCATTTTGCCGATCCCGGTGCAGTAAGCTTCCAAGTCCATGCCAGTCCGCGTGGCAATCCGCAGACTTCCAGGGGTTTCCGCCTTGGCCACATAATGCACCATGTTGCCGCGAAGCATTCCGACATGAACGGTCTCGTTGATGCTGACAGCAAGCTCTCCGACAATCTCGTTGAGCGTTCGCTGCGGTGAGGCGACAAGGCGCGCCTGGTCGCCGATCTCGGCAAGCTTTGGCCCCAAAAGATAGCGACCGCTGGCGTCCGTTCGCAGAATGCCGATCTGCTGCATGGTGCTCACCAGCCGATGCGCAGACGAGACGGATGTCCGTGCTCCAGCAGCAATTTTGTTCAGTGTCAGCGCCCGGTTGTTGAGCTGAAAGACCTCGATGATCTTGAACGACTTGATGATCGATTTGTTCTGCGGCGTGCTCATGCTTCTCGTGCTCACCAATCAACCTGGCATCTGCCTGGCCCTCGGACCCAGGACGTCGGAACGCCGATCGCCTCTGGACATGCAAATGAGCTGCGACAGGGAATCATGACGCCACCCATTCCTTCTTCCTGCGATCTGCAGCGAGCCGCACCGCTTGGACAATCTCCGGATAGGCTGAGCAGCGACACAGGTTGCCGGCCAGATAGTGGCGAATGTGCTCATCATCCGGGTCCGGATAGGTCTCCAGAAGCTGAGTCACCATGAGGATGAAGCCCGGTGTACAAAAGCCACACTGGAACGCACCCGTATCGATAAAGGCCTGCTGCACAACGCTTAAGCTTGCGCCGGTCGCGAGCCCCTCTACCGTGGTAATCGTCGCGCCATCGATGAGCCACGCCAGCGACAGGCAGCCTGAGACCGCCTTGCCGTTGACGACCACCGTGCAACAGCCACACAAGCCTTGGCCGCAGCTTTCCCGGGCGCCCCGCAAATCGAAGCGTTCCGTCAGCACATCAACCAGGCTTTCGTGCGGCATCACGTGAGTTGCGACAGCTCGCCCGTTCAAGGTGAATTTGATGAAACGCGGCGTCGTCACGTCATTCCCCAGGCTGCGCATTTTGCGGAATCGCTTTGAGCGCCTGAAAAACCGATTCAGGCGTTAATGGTAGATTGGGCAGGTTGGCGCCAATCGCATCTGCAAGCGCGCTGCCAATCGCCGGTGACAGTGCCAGTGTCGTGACCTCGCCGGCGCCCTTGGCGCCATAAGGTCCGTCCTGCTGCCTTGAGGCGATGAACTCGTTGATGAATTTCTGGGGAAGATCGAGCAGCGTCGGTATCTTGTAGTCGGCGAGCGAACCATTAGTCAGCTGCCCCTCGTGGAACAGCATGTCTTCGGTCGTGGTAAAGCCGAGCTGCATGATCGCGGCGCCGGACAATTGAGCAACGACCATCCGCGGGTTGATGGCGACGCCGACGTCGGCAATGTTGATCAGCTTGGTAATGGTGTATTGCCCGGTCTCGGTATCGACCTCGACTTCTGCGGCCGCGGCGCCGACTCCCCAGAATGGCGTCGCCTTGCGGGATTGCCCATTGGCGTCGGGCTTCTCATATCCGGGAATGAAACTGCCGACGCCGATAATGTTGCCCGCCTGCATGCCGTATTTACGGCGCAACAGTTCCTGCAGGGGGATATTGCTGTTTGGGGGGACGTTCAACTCGCGCGCCAGGGCCGCGATCTTGGCATTGGCATCTTCAGCCGCCAGCCGAACCGCGGTTCCCATATGGAAGGTCGAGCGTGAGCCAAGCGTGCCCATGTCATAAGGCGTTACGTCCGTATCCGGATGGATGACGCGGATCGACGCCGCGTCCATATTCAATGTTTCAGCGGCGATTTGCGCCAGCACCGTGTCGGAGCCCTGTCCCATATCGACGGTACCGACGTAGAGGCCGCAACTGCCGTCGCCATAGAGATTGACGATTGCGACCGATGTCGTCGGCGTGGTGATGCCTTTGAAGCTCACAGCAATGCCGCGGCCGCGCCGGATCCGGCCGGTTCCACGGTCGAAGGCTTGGTTCCAGTCGATGAGGGCCGCCGCCCGGTCGAGCACAGTATCCAGCGCAGTATCCTGCATGATCGTGCCGGACGCCTGCGGGCGTCCATCGCGCAGCAGGTTCTTGTGCCGAAACGCCAGCCGATCGATACCGAGAGCGTTGGCGATCATGTCGGTGTGGCGCTCATACGCCCAAGCCGTTTGCGGAGCGCCAAAGCCGCGCAGCGCCCCTGCCGGCGGCCGATTGGTGTAGACGGCATAAGAATTGATTTCGACGTTGTCGATATCATAAGGCCCCGCCGCCGTCAGGCCGGCCTTCTGCGTGACGCGCGGCCCAATGTCGGCATAGGCGCCGCCGTTCCAGACGATATTGCAGGTGCGGGCAACGATCCGGCCGTCGCGGGTCACGCCGCTTTTGATCGCGATTGTGCAGGGGTGCCGGGTGACAACGAAGAACTGCTCTTCCATCGTGCACGCGACCTTGACCGGACGCTCAACCAGCAGCGAAAGCGCGGTGACCAGGGCTTCAAGCTTGATATAGAGTTTGGCCCCGAAGCCGCCGCCGAGAAACGGCACCTTCACCCGCACTCGGTTTTCCGGCCAGCCCAGCAGCCTTGCAATCTCAATCCGAACGAAGGATGGGCCCTGCGATGCCGTGTGCAGCGTCAACCGGCCGTCGGATGCATCTGCGACAGCGACGAACGGCTCCATCGGCGTATGCATCACCGGCTGGGTATGGAAGGTGTGCTCGAACACGTGATCGGCGGTTTGGAATGCCGCTGACGGATCGCCGCGCAACAGATGATAGTCGAGCGCGACATTGGTGCCGCGCCGCCCCTTGAGGTGCGCAAGATCGGGAAATGTCGAGGCCGGCCTCAACTCGTCATGAACAATGACCGGCGAGGTCATGGCTTCGACCTCGTCATAGACTGCCGGAAGTTCCTCATACTCGACGGAAATCAGGCCAAGGGCCTCATCCGCAACCCGCTTGTTTTCGGCGAGCACGACAGCCACTGGTTCGCCGGCGAAGCGTACCTTGCCGTCAGCCAGAATCGGCTGATCATGAAACGCCGGGCCGTAATACGGATGCGGAATCACCGTGCGGATGTCGTCGATGGTGACGACACGATAGACTCCGGGAACAGCCGCCGCCGCGGAGACGTCGATCGACTTGATCCGGGCATGGGGGACATTGGCGCGGAGAATCTTGCCGTACAGCATGCCCGGCAGCCGCAGATGATGCACATACTCGACGCGTCCGGTGACTTTGTCGCGCGCCTCCAGGCGATCAATCGACCGTCCGATATTCGTGCCGGATATCAATGTCGTCATGCTGCCTGGCCTTCCGGCAATGCACGCATCGCACGAGCCAGGTGCACACCAAGCAGGTGCCGCTTGTAGTCCGCCGAGCCGCGACTGTCAGATTCCATATCGATTTCCGCGATTGCGGCATCGCCTGCCTGCTTCAGGACAGCGTCATCGATATCGGAGCCGCGCAGCACGCCTTCCGCGGATGTCAACCGGACCGGCTTGTCCACCGCCGCACTGAGCACCAGGCGGAGCTCATCGACATGACGCGATGTCAGCTTGGCAGAGATCGCCAGGCTCAAAGCTGGCCAGTCGTGCGCGGCCCGCGTCGTTACCTTCACATAGGTCGCGCACCAGCCCGGCCGGACCGGCACACGCAATTCAGTGATGATCTCGTTCTGTGAGATGATGGTTTCATAATAACCGAGATACAGGTCTTCGACCGGCACGATACGTTGACCACCCGGCCCAGCGATGACCGCGTGCGCGCCCAAAGCGATCCAGACGGGGGGCAGATCAAGATGCGGGTCGCCATGCGCCAGATTGCCGCCGACGCTGGCGACATTGCGAACGCGAACATTGGCAAGCGTCTTCATGGTCTGCCGGATCACTGGCAGGCGCCGATAGATTTCGTCCGAATGCTCAAGCTCGGCAAATGTCGTCATTGCACCGACACGCATTTCGGCGCCGTCATCGCTCCATGAGACATGGGATAGCCCGGGCGTCAGCTTGCGCAAGCTGACAAGCCTTATCGGCCTGAAGAGCTGCGACTTCATCATCAGCATCAAAGCTGTGCCACCGCCAATCGGACGAATAGCCGGATCGCCGCCGTCAAGCTGTTGAAACGCTTCCGAAAGAGAGAGTGGCTCTACGAGTTCGAAACTGGCCATCGGTCCTTCAATCCGAATTCACGCCCAGTTGAGGGAGTAAACATCGATCATGAATGTGGGTAGTGTGTCTGCGCGCTGATGAGACGCTCTCCGCCCCGCGATCATACGACGGCAAGAATCGCAGAATTTTGCCTCCGGCCTGGCCGGAGATTTGCCTGTCAGCTCGCATCATTCGATTTGGAATTCTGCATAGGGATAGGCGATTGTCAACTTTTTGAAACACTTGAAACCGGCGTATTTATCGGGTATTTCGACAATTGCGGTGAGTTTGACCCAATAAACGCATAGTTTTGAACCCCGCGTTGCGGTCCGTGCGCACAACCGCAGACTGCGCTCAAAAGGCAATTCAATTAACGAGACGTCGGAGAAATTTGGTGGCAAATAAGGATCTGCGCGACTGGATCTCGGCAATCACCGATATCGGCGAACTCAAGGTCATCAGAGGCGCAGAGCCGAAGGAAGAAATCGGGGGTATCGTCGATCTCTATCAGCGGAAAATGGGAAATCCCGCCGTCATGTTTGATGACGTGCCGGGCTTTCCGACCGGCTCACGCGTGCTTGCCAATATCCTCACGTCAATTCCGCGCATCAATGTTGCCCTCGGCCTTCCGGCTGAACAATCGGAAATGGAGCTGGTGCAATGGTGGCGGCGCTACATGCGCGACGCGCCGATGATCCCGCCCATCAACGTCAATGATGGTCCGCTGCGCGAGAACATTCTCGAAGGCAGCGACGTCAACCTGCACAAGATTCCGACCCCGGTCTGGCATGAGCACGATGGCGGCGCATTCATCGGCACCGCCTGTCTTGTCATCATGAAGGATCCTGAGTCGAACTGGATCAACTACGGAACCTATCGCATCCAGACCCAGGGGCCGAATACCGCAACGGTCATGATCTCGCCTGGCAAGCACGGGCGCATTCTTATGCAGAAGTATCACGAGCGCGGCGAACCTTGCCCGGTCGCCGTCGTTGTTGGCGTGCATCCAGCGGTCTTCATGCTGTCAGGCCTCGAGATTCCATATGGCAAGAGCGAGCTCGAAGCCGCTGGCGGCATCTTCGGTGAGGCGGTCGAGATCATTCAGATGCCGAAAACCGGCCTGCCGGTGCCAGCGCGAGCAGAAATCGCTTTCGAGGGATTCATCCACCCGAATGACGTCATGCAGGAAGGCCCCTTGGGCGAATGGACGGGCTACTATGCGGGCGGTAGCAGGCCCGAGCCGGTGATCCGCATCGCCACCATGATGCATCGCAACGATCCCATCCTGCTCGGCGCGATTCCCGCTGTGCCGCCGAATGACAATACGTTCTATCTTGGCGCCTACCGTTGCGGCGCGATCTGGAATCAGCTCGAGGCGGCCGGCATTCCCGAGGTCAAGGGTGTGTGGGCTCATGAAGCCGGCGGCAGCCGCTTCTGGACTACCGTCGCGATCAAGCAACTCTATGGCGGTCACGCCAAACAGGCCGGGATGATCGCGGCACATTGTCTTGCCGGCGCCTATTGCAACCGCTGGACCATTGTTGTCGACGATGACATCGACCCGACCAATGTCGATGAGGTGATCTGGGCGATGTGCTCACGTGTCGACACCCGCGAGGACATCGACATCATCGAAGGTGGCTGGAGTTCAGCGCTCGATCCGATGTGTTATGATGGCGACACCGACCGACGCAACGGCCGCGTCGTGATCAATGCGTGCCGTCCATTCAATCGCAAAGAGACGTTCCCAATTGTCGCGCGGTCGAGCAAGGCCTTGGACGAGCGGATCCGAGCAAAGTGGTCCCACGTGCTTCCGGACGCCCGTGGCGACTGATGGGACCCATTTTACGTGACTCTCCCTGAGATATGATTTTTGGTTAGAGGATGGGATCGACGGCGAGCAGTGGCATACAGCTGAAGAGATCGTTGTGAAGCTTTGGCAAGTTGATAGGCTGATAGTGCCGGGTCGGCAACGGGGCAGGTTTGTGACCGTCCTCGCAGGAATTTTCTAGCACAGCTGCAGAATGTGTCAGTAACGGGTATCTTATCAACCTGCTGAGGCGGATAAGTACTCCCGCAGGCGAGCTGTAGCGGCATCCGAGATGCTTACGCTGAAACTTCTCGCGTCGGCCGAACAATACGGTCGCATCGAAAGTGAGCTGTCCTCAATGGGCATTCTGCCGGTCACGGTAGAGACTGGAAGTCTTAGACAGAATCATCGTGCAATGATCATGTGGCGGGGAGAGACAGGTTCGAAGTAAACTCCGTCCATCACCACCCATTCCTGCCTGACGGGGATTTCCCCGCCGTGGGTTAGGAAGCGCCCAGGATGCGCCCAACAATCGGTCAATATACCCGTACGTCCATCGCGCCGATCTTGTCGATCTGGCAATGCATGACGTCGCCGGGCGCGACCGGGGAGACGCCCTCGCAGGTGCCGCTCATGATGATGTCGCCAGGATAGAGCGTGTAGAAGTTCGAAGCCCAGGCGATCTGCTGCGGGATGTCCATGATCAGGTGCATGGTGTTGGAGCGCTGGCGCACCTGTCCGCCGACTGACAGGCTGAAGTCGAGATGTCCCGGGTCAGGAATTTCGTCGGCGGTGACGAGCCATGGCCCAAGTACGGCGAACGTGTCCAGCGATTTACGGAAGCTGCGGTCTTCCGGCCCGCGGATCACCATATCGAGGGCAATGGTGTAGCCAGCGATATATGACATTGCATCGGCCTCAGCGACACTAGAGGCCTCGCGACCGATGACAATCCCGAGCTCCATCTCGTGATCGGTGCGCCGGTCCGGAAAGCGGATACTGACCCCGTGGCCGCTACCGACAAGCGCGCTGTTCGCTTTGAGGAACAACCCCTGCTCGCGAATACCTCCTTGGTAGCGATGGGTGAACACGTCGCGCTGGGCGTCGGCCTCCTCCGCGTGCTTAAGATAATTGACCGGAACGCCGATGATCTTGGTGGGGTTGGCGACGGGACTGAGGAATTTCACCTGCGTGAGATCATGGGTAGGCGCATTGATGGCGACCTTGCCGATCTCCATGCGCACCTTGTCGAGGTTGGCGATCAGTGTGTCGCCATGCGGTGCGGGGTATCGTGGCGGAGGCAGCACGCGCAGCGCGGCGCTCACATCGCGAACACGGTCGCCTTCAACCAGCCCTAGCCTGTCGTTATCAAACCAGCAGAGTTTCATCGAGAATTCCTTGATTGCAGCGTCTGCGCGAAAGCAGTCTAAGAGGGATCGTGTCCAATGGCGGAAAAGCCGTGGATGACCGAACAGGCGTCCGGCCTTGGGGCGACATATCAATGACGGTTTCAGCTGGTCACGCGGCCCGCGTTCTCTCCGGTCAGACAAACGTGGCCATGCTCATCCTCAACACGGACGTCAGTGGAGACTTCACGAAGGCGTTCACCAGAGATTGATGAGGCTCCGTCAAGCTGTGGCAGTGTATGCCGGAGCTTCCTTCTGTGCGGCCTTCCGCATGATCTGCAGGAGATCTTGGGCAAAGGGGGCGAAGATCGTGTTGTGGCGGGTGAAGTATGTCTCGAATCCATCGCCATGGTTACTCTTGTTCCGTTCCATTGGCAGATGAATGATGGTGTTGCGGGAAGCATCGCGGATCGTTCCGAGCGGGTCTTCTCCTTGCTCGATTCGCTCGACCTCCCGTTTCAACAAGCGCCGCAGGAAAGCGACACCCCGGTCACTGCCGCCAAGATTCTCCTGGGTCCGGTCGGCGATGGGACCCTGAGTGATCCATGCCATGATGTCCTGTGCGTGGATATACTGCAGCAAAAATTCTCCGCTCTCATCGCGATATGGCACTTCGTAAACGGGCGGAGTCTGGTTGAGAAGCTGTTCGGGAACGTCGACTCCTTCTGGCAGGACATATGCGTGATACCAGTAGTGCATGGTGTGGGTGTCATCGATCGGAACGCGGATCTGGAATGTGTGATGTTTCCAGGCACCGCCACCGCTGCCGACAGCGACGGCGTTGGGGAAGAGAAGGGGATGGCCAACCTTCCAGTCGTCTGAGTCCTCTGTCTGGTCGGCGAAAAGGCGACGTTTGATGATTCCGAACTCGAACTCGTCGAAACCACTCTTGGCCTGCTTGCGTGAGATGACCGTTTTTAGTCCTTTGCCTTCATTGAGAAATTCAAACAGGGCTCCATGCAGCCACTGTGTGTGTACGGGGTCGACAGAGTTCTCCATGATCTGAAGCCAATTGCAGGGAATCATGGCCTTGCCGATGGCGCGCACCGCGCCGCTGATCACATAGGCGTCGAAGCGGGGCAGTTCTGGCGCAGGTGCCGGGCCGAGATAGCCAAAGAGAAGACCACCGAGTTCTTGGACCGGATAGGCGGGCGAGAGGTTCTTGCCTTCGAGAGCGTGGCGTCCTTCCACGGGCTGGTCGATACACTCGCCTTTTTCATTGAATTCCCAGCCGTGATACATGCAGCGGATCCCTCCCGACGTCGGGATTCCGTAGAAGAGCGAGGCTCGCCGATGCGGGCAGAACTCGCCGACAAGGCCGTAGCCGCCGGAGCGATCGCGGTACAGCACAAGATTCTCTCCGAGGATACGCACGCGCTTTGTCCAGCGGTCGGTCATCTCAGCGACTGCAGCCACCGGCTGCCAATAGCGGCGCAACAGGGCTCCCATGCGAGTGTCGGGACCGATGCGGGTCAGCAGTTCATTCTCTTCGGCCGTCGTCATCGGAGGCTCCCGGATGTAGTCATGTTCCTTAGAACGTATCCGGCGACGACTTGGCCGGGCAAGGAAGACGGCGCCTTTCACCTATCGCGTTTGCAAAGGTCTGCCTTCGTCGTTGGTCATGACGGGAAGGGCGTCAGGATGCCATCCTGATGTTGTAGCGGGACGGCTCTTCCCGAGCAGGAGGAGTCCCGAATGGCAAGGCATATCTCCAAAGTCGCCTTTCCCCAGGCGCCGTTTGGATGGACGTCGCGAGCCTCGGCGAGTGCGTCGCGGAGTTCAAATAATTCAGCGGCGCGGCCGAGATAGGGCGGAGTTTGAATCTCGTCGCGGCCCTCGGCGGTGTAGACATAGATTCCATCGGGCGATTGCCGGATAGCTCCTTTCTCGCAACTCACGATGGTCAGCCCAAAGAATGGCATCTTGTCACCCTGGCGCCGAGCTGCCGGGGGCGTTTCACGAAACGCCCGACCGTACTTTTCTTCTTCGGTGAGTGGACCGGTGCGGCGTGGTCGGCCTCGTTCTGAAGCCGCATCACGCTGCCGGCCGATGCCGTCGATGCCAAATGTGAGCTCTGTCACATCGAAAAAGCCATGGGCGTCGATAAGGAAATTCGCCGTGGCCCCGCCATCATAGGTTATGGAAGCAGTAATATTGCCGTCGGTATCGAAATTGGGATCCCAACCGGCGGCGTTCGCGCGGACACTTTGCGCCGGTCGACCGATGATGAAGTTGCAGATATCGACCAGATGAGGCGCCTGGCGGTAAATCAGGCCTCCACCGAGAGCCGGATCGAGCTCCGCCTTCAGCCGCGGGCGTTGGAGCCAGTCGTTGAAGAGCCAGGAATTGATCTGCATCACCGCCCCGAGCCGCCCGCTCGCAACGACGTCGCGGATCGCCTGGATCGGCGGGTCGAAGATTTTGGAGTGACCCTGAAGGAGCCTCACGTTCGCCCCCCGCGCCGCAGAGATCATCTGGTCGCATTCAAAAAGGGAAATCGCCAGAGGTTTGGCGCAGATGATGTGCTTTCCCGCGCGCGCCGCCAGCAGCGCATGCTCGCAATGGAGATGGTTCGGCGTCTCGATCCAGACCGCATCGACTGCCGGCGAGGCGCATAAGGCTGCGACGTCATCGAAGGCTGGCCACCCGTAGGTTGCGCTGAACTCAGCGCGAGCATCATCCCTGAGATCAGCCGCGGCCGCGAGGGTGACCCCCGGCACACGCTCAAAATATGGCAGGACGAGCGTCGAGGCCGCTCCAAGCCCGGCAATCCCAATCTTGAGGTCCTGCATCGGGGCTAAAGGCCTGTCTGTTGTCGAGCCGGTCTCGTCCGCAGCCAATCCTAGCGCACGCCCTGGATGCCGGGCACTCTCGAAACACGAGAGGGTCTTCGTCAGCGAAGAAGGGACAGTCCGTAGGGAGATGCCCGAAGGTGCGGGTCAGGATTGCGGACGGGGGTGATGGAGGGTGGGCATATGAACCATGACCGGGAGGATATCCGGCAGCGGATTGCCGTCGCGTGCCGCGTGCTCGGACGGCTCGAACTGACCAAGGCCGCCACGGGGCATGTCAGTGCTCGTGTCGGCGACAGCGGTCGTCTTCTTATTCGCGCACGGGGAGCCGATGAACTCGGCGTTCGCTACACCAGCGTCGATCAGGTCATTGAATGCGACATGGACGGCCACGCTGTCGGAGCGGCCAAGGGACTGGCCTCACCCCAGGAAGTCTTCATTCATACGGCGCTATACAGAGCGAGGCCAGAGGTTCAGGCGGTGGTGCACATTCATCCGCCCACAGTTGTCCTGTTCACGATCTGTGACAAGCCACTCCTGCCGCTCTACGGAGCTTACGATCCCGCCAGCACTGGTATGGCACTGGATGGCATCCCGGTCTATCCACGCGCAATCCTGATCAACTCGCCATCGCTCGGCAGTGATCTTGCCGCGGCGATGGAAGATGCTCCGGTCTGCATGATGCGCGGCCATGGGATCACAACGGTTGGCCGAAGCGTCGAGGACGCTGCTTTGAACGCCATTCGTCTTAACGAGTTGGCGCTGATGAACTACCAGGCAAATCTCCTCGGCGGCGCCCGGCCCATCTCAGAGGAAGACCAGACAGCCTTTGATGAATACCGTCCGAGCCGAAGTGAATCGGATGTCACCGCAGCCGCCGCCAGGGCAGCGGCGCTCTGGCGCTACTATGTCGCGCTGACCGGCTCCTGAAAGCAGCTGTCACGAAAAGAGAGACGCCCTCCTGCCCATTGGCAGGCACGAGAGGGTCGTCTCAAAGGCTTAGTCTGGCCTGTAATGCGGGTCAGTTCATCTCGATGTTGAGCTTGGGTATAACTTTATCCGCAGTGTCACGTTGTTCCTTCAGGAATGCCTCGAATTCGTTAGGGCCCAGCACCAGCGGTTCGAGTCCCGCGCCAATGATATACTTTTTGACGAAGGCCGGATCGCTCGAAATCCGTGCGACCTCCTTGGCAATGGTATTAACGACTGGTTGAGGAGTATTTTTCGGAACGACGAGACCAAAGAATGGCCGGGAGATATAGGCCGGACCGCCTGCCTCTTTTATGGTAGGTACGTTCGGTAGGATCTGGGAACGCACTTCCGACAGTACCGCGAGAGCGTGGACTGATCCGTTGGTGATCATCCCGCTTCCTGCGCCGGAGATGCCTGAATCAACTTCACGACGCGCGACGATCGGGGCAACATCGCCTTTATAGGCGATATGGTGCAGCTTAATTCCCGAAATGTCAGCTATGGTTTCGACGTCGATATGGATATTGCTGCCGATGCCCTGTGAGCCGTAGGTGATCGAGCCTGGTTTCTCCTTCGCGAGAGCGAGGAACTCCTTGAACGTCTTGGCAGGAAAGTCTGAGCGCACAATGAATATGGAGTCGGCAACGTACATATTCACAACGGCCTTGAAGTCTTTTTCGGCATTGTAGCCTGGTTCTTTAAAGAGATATCGGTTGTTAACAAGCGGACTGTTGTTGCCGACGAGGATTGTGTAGCCATCCGCTGGCGCCTTGGCGACCTTGTGTGCGGCGATATTGTTGGCGGCGCCGGGTACGTTTTCGACGATGACGCCGTTCTTCCAGACTTTGCCGAGTTCATTGGCCAGAGCGCGCGCTTGCGTGTCAACCAATCCACCAGGACCGAAAGGTACGACCAATGTAACCGGCTTTGACGGAAAGTCTTCCGCAGAAGCATTTGCAATAGCAAGTGGCGTTGTGAAGATGCTGCCAATTGCGGCTGCTAAGGCAAATTTCCTAATGAAGTCCACCGAGATCCCTCCCTGCCGGTTGTAATGAACAGATGATCCGTTCTTTGGCTCCCGTCCAATCTTATCAGTGA